>Ga0268279_1000310_pt1 | contig 32374 bp, 27 predicted proteins | sample saktaG_6_FD_190142 | JGI IMG/M metagenome (GOLD analysis project Ga0268279, IMG submission 190142) | Saline water microbial communities from Sakinaw Lake, British Columbia, Canada - sak_2010_1_5_80m | ecosystem: Environmental > Aquatic > Non-marine Saline and Alkaline > Saline ...
ACCGATATAGCAACTGCTTATAAAAGATTAAAAAGTAAAGAATTTGAGTGTTATGATTGGTGGCTTTGCCATAAAAAAATAGAAGAATAAAGGAGGATTAAATGACTAAAAAATTAGAAATTTATAAATGCGAGATTTGTGGAAATATCGTTGAAGTATTACATACAGGTGCGGGAACTTTGGTCTGCTGCGGACAGGATATGAAACTGATGGAAGAGCAGACTGCTGATCAGACTACCGAAAAACATGTGCCGGTGATGGAGAAAATTCCTTCCGGGATTAAAGCGGTAGTCGGCTCAACCCTGCATCCCATGGAAGAGAAACACTATATTGAGTGGATTGAAGTTGTTAGCGAAAAGGGGGCTTCCCGAAAATTTTTGAAGCCGGGTAATAAGCCGGAATCTTTCTTTAAAGATGTTGAAGGATTGAAAAAGATTAGAGAATATTGTAGTGTTCATGGATTATGGGAACATACAGAAGGTAAATAGTACTGGAATTGTAGGGGCGTATTATTATACGTCCCTACTTCTCAACTTTTTTACATTTAAACTTTTAATTTTTTAAAGGGAGAATAAGCAAATGGATTTAAAAGTACTTTACAATATCAGTTATGGAATTTATATAGTCAGTTCAAAAAAAGAAGACCGCATAAACGGACAGATTGCCAATACAGTTTTTCAGACAACTTCCGAGCCGACTACCATTGCAGTTTGTATTAATAAAAAAAATTTAACTCATGAGTTTATTACCGAAAGTAAAATCTTTGCCGTCTCGGTATTAGAACAGGAAACCGATATGAAATTTATCGGAAGATTTGGTTTTAAATCGGGAAGAGATGAAGACAAATTTAAGGGAGTAAATTATAAGATCGGGGTAACCGGTTCACCTATAATTATGGAAAATACCGTAGCTTATATGGAGGCAGAAGTAGTTATGGAAATGGATGCGGGCACTCATACTCTATTTGTAGGGAAAGTTGTCGAGGCAGAGAATATTAAAAAGGCAATACCGTTGACTTATGATTATTACCATCAAGTGAATAGAGGTATCTCTCCCAAGAACGCCCCTACTTATATTCCGAAAGAGGAAAAATCGGCAAAAGAAATAAATAAAGAAGGAAAGGAGTTAGAAAAAATGGCGAAATTTAAATGTACGGTTTGTGGATATATTTATGAACCTGAAAAAGGCGACCCTGAATCAGGGGTAAATCCAGGAACTCCCTTTGAAGACTTACCCGATGATTGGGTATGCCCGGTATGTGGTGCTGGCAAAGATGATTTTGAAGAGGTGAGTTAGAGATGACTGTAAAAAAAATAAAAAAAGATATCTACTGGGTAGGAGCGATTGACTGGGATAGAAGGCTATTTGATGAACTTATCCCCCTTCCCGAGGGCACCAGCTATAATGCTTATCTGATAAAAGGTCAGAAAAAGACGGCTTTAATCGATACAGTTGACCCGACCAAAGAAGATGATTTATTGGACAATTTGGATGATTTAGAGATAGAACATCTCGATTATATAGTAGTAAATCATGCCGAACAGGACCATTCCGGGGCCATTCCTCTCATGTTAGAATTATATCCGAAAGCAAAGATAGTTACGAATGAGAAATGTAAAAATATACTGATAGAACATCTTCTTGTTAAAGAAGACAGAATTATAACCGTAAGTGATAATGATACTCTTTCTTTAGGGGGAAAAACTCTAAGATTTATATTTGCCCCCTGGGTACATTGGCCGGAAACCATGTTAACTTACTTAGAAGAGGATAAGATTTTATTCAGTTGCGACCTGTTCGGAGCACATCTTGCCGAGAGCAATTTATGGGTGGATGATGAGTCTAAAGTTTATTTTGCCGCCAAACGTTATTATGCAGAGATTATGATGCCTTTCCGCAGCAATATCAAAAAACATTTAGAGAGATTAAAAGAATTAGAGATTAAAACTATTGCCCCCAGTCACGGCCAGATCTATTCTCATCCGGAATTTATTTTGTCGGCTTACAGCGAATGGATTTCTGATGAGGTGGAGAATGAAGTAATCATTCCCTATGTTTCTATGCACGGCAGTGTCGAGGAGATGGTGTATATCTTAAGCGAAGAATTAATGAAAAAGGGGATAACCGTAAAACTCTTTAATCTTTCCAGGACCGATATAGGTGCATTGGCGATAGCTTTAGTAGATGCTGCCACCATTGTCATTGCCTCGCCTACGGTTTTAGCCGGCGCACATCCCCAGGTAATCTCAGCAGTTTACCTGGCTAATGTCTTAAGACCAAAATTAAGATATGCCTCGGTTATCGGTTCTTATGGATGGGGAGGAAAGATGCTGGAAAATATTAGTGCAATGATAGGTAATTTAAAAGTAGAGATTCTTTCTCCGGTGATAATAAAGGGTTATCCCAAAGAAGAAGATTATAATTCTTTGATAAAATTAGCCGATGAAATAGCAGAAAAACATAAAAATTTATAAGTAATTGTAATCCAAAAAGCAAACAAAATAATAAGGTAGGGGCACAATTCATGATGCCCCTACTAAATAATTATAGCCAACAGGCTCAAAACTATTTTTTAAAAAAATATTTTAGGAGGATGAAAAATGAAAGATTTAAAAGGAACAAAAACTGAAAAAAATTTAATGGAAGCCTTTGCCGGGGAATCCCAGGCCAGGAATAAATATACTTACTTTGCTTCCAAGGCCAAAAAAGAAGGGTATGAACAGATTGCTTCTATTTTTTTAGAAACAGCTGAAAACGAAAAGGAACATGCCAAGCTCCATTTTAAAGAATTAGCAGGAATCGGAAGCACTATTGATAATTTAAAAGCAGCAGCCGCCGGCGAAAATTTCGAATGGACAGAAATGTATCTCCGTATGGCTAAAGAAGCAAAAGAAGAAGGGTTTGATAAGATTGCTAAGATGTTTGAGGGGATTGCCGCAATTGAAAAAGGACATGAGGAGCGTTATAAGAAGCTTCTTAAAAATATAGAAGATTGTCAAGTTTTTAAAAAAGAAGGAAAAACTTTCTGGAAATGCCGAAATTGCGGAAATATCTATGAAGGAGTTGAGGCTCCCGAAATCTGCCCGGTATGCAAGCATCCCCGGGCTTATTATGAATTAAAGGATAAAAATTATTAAATATATTTAAAGAATATTTATTAATTTTCTGTGAAAGATAAAGGATACAAATATTATAAAATTTAGGAGAGGATATATATGACCAAAGAGAAAGGCACACTAAAAGAGAGGGTAGAGGCTGCTTTAGAAAAGATAAAGCCAGCTCTACAGGCCGACGGAGGAAATGTGGAATTAGTAGAAGTTACTCCGGATGGAATAGTAAAAGTAAAATTAACCGGTGCATGCTACGGCTGTCCGATGAGTCAGATGACTTTAAAGATGGGTATCGGCAGGACTTTAAAAAAGGAAGTTCCCGAAGTTAAGGATGTTGTAGAAGTATAATCACTTAAAAATTAATAGTGTAAACTTTAAATTACATCTTTTATATATAAAACAGGAGGGTAAGGTAGATGACTGAGAAAGTAAATGTAAGAGCTCAATTAGGAAAATTAGGGAAGGAAATGCCAGAAATTATGAACAGTTTTAATCAACTTACTGCGGAAACCTTTAAAGATGGTGCGCTTAGTGTCAAAACAAAAACACTGATAGCAGTTTCTTGCAGTAGGATTAAGGTGTGAATTTTGTACGCGTTTGCATCTTCCAGAAGCAGTTAAAGCAGGAGCAAACCGGGCAGAAATTTTGGAAGCAGCTGGAGTTTCAACAATGATGGCAGGTGGTCCGGGATTAACTTTTGCAGGAGTAGTTCTTCTTGAGGTACTGGATGAATTAGACGTAAAATAAAAAGTTTTAGTTTTAGATAAGGTTATTATTTTAAAAAGGCTTCTTGATTTGTTGTATTTTAATATTTTTACAGCAATTCAGGGAGCTTTTATGTTAATAAATAATTACTTTATGTTTTTACTTTCTTTTTCTTATAAAAAATAATATAATAAATTAATATAATTAAAAAGGGAGTAGATTTTTATATCAATTCTCAAAAATATATTTTGGAGGAGAAATTATGAAAAGATATTTATTGTATATTTTTATTGGTGTATTATTTTCTGTTTTTTCTTTTACCTCATTAGCGAATGATACTATCGCTCAAGCTGATGCTCTTTTCGACAAAGGGGACGTAAATAGTATATTGGAATCTATTCCCTTGTATATTAAAGCAGTGGAAGCCAATCCGGATAGTTATGAGGCAAACTGGAAATGTGCCCGTGCTCATCGGGAATATGCTAACTTTAACCTGGAACAGGAACTGGAAGGCTGGGAAGACATTTGTAAGAAATACGGAAAAGAAGGCATGGCATATGGGGAAAAAGCTATAGAGCTTGCACCCGATAAAGTCGAGGGACAGTACTATTACGGACTTTGTGTAGCAAGTTATTCTGATGGGGTTAGCATACTTAAAGCCTTATCAGAGGGGTTGAAAGGAAGCACTCAAGACGCCTTCTATGCTGCCTATGGAATAGATAAGATGTTTGAAGACGGAGGTCCGATATTATCCATAGCACGATTTTGGCATCAACTTCCCTTCCCTTTGAGAAACAAAAGTAGATCCCAGAAGTATTTTGAGGAACACCATCAATATTTTCCTGATGATCCTCAGGGATTGGTTTATTTTGCAGAACTGCTGATAGACAGAAGAGAAAAGAAAGAAGCAAGACCTTTATTAGAGAAAGCAGTTGCCGGTGATGAGCCCTACTATAGCAAATGGGCAAAAAGATTATTAGAAGATTTATAAAAGAATTAAGAAAAAAGGGAGGGGATTATTTCCTCCCTTTTTTCTGTATCCCCCCTTATTCCACCATCCTTTTTTAATTGACAAGGACATTAGCCGAAGTATATTATAATAAAACCATGTTAATTAAATTTATTATTTCTTATTACAAAAAAGCCCCTCTTAAGATGTTATTTGGATTTCTTATGCTGGTGGCAGTGGATATTGCCCAGCTTATTTCTCCCCTTATAGTCCAACGAGCCATAGATTATATTATCACCACTTACACCGCCTCCGGGACCAATTATTCTTATCTCGGAAAACTTACTCTCTTAATCTTTGCCCTAGCGATAGCCATCGGAATTTTTAGATTTTTCTGGCGAATGATAATTATCGGGATGTCCCATTTTATCGAAATGGACTTTAAGAATAGATTGTTTAAACATCTTCTTTTGCTCTCCAATTCTTTTTTCACCAGAACAAAGGTTGGAGATATTATGGCTCATATGACCAATGATATGACTGCAGTAAGAAGGGCCTGTGCCTTCGGAGTTATTGCCGGCTTTGACGCCGTCTTTCTTTTTTCAGCCACTCTTATATTTATGTTAACTCTTAATGTGAAACTTACCCTTTATGCCCTGATTCCTCTCCCTATAATTGCCCTTATATCCTTATTTTTTGTAAGGATATTGTTCAAAAAATTTAAAAGCGTCCAGGAGTCATTTTCTCTATTAACCGAAAAAGTGCGGGAAATGATATCCGGGATAAAGATTATTCAGGCATTTCAGCAGGAAGAGCTGGAGTCTAAAAACTTTGATAAATTAAGCCAGGAATATCTGGAGAAAAATATTTCTCTTATAAAAATTTGGGGGACCATGTTTCCCTTGATATTCTTATTTGCCGAGATTGGTATGGCGATAATCCTCTGGGTAGGAGGCCAGCAAGTTATCCTTAATGAGCTTACCACCGGTGAATTAGTTGCCTTCCTTTCCTATATGGGGATTATTGTCTGGCCTATGATGGCAGTAGGAATGGTAACTAATGTATACCAGCGGGGCAATGCTTCTTATAAACGTATACTGGAACTTCTCGAAGAGAAACCGGATATTCACGATGCCCCTCGTGCAGAGTATCATACTTTAAAAGGCAGCATAAAACTGAAGAATATTTACTTTTCTTATGGGGAACAGGTTGTCCTGGATGACATAAATATTGATATAAAAGAGGGACAGTATATAGGAATATGTGGCAGGATAGGTTCCGGGAAAAGCATAATAGCCAAATTAATTTTAAGAATTATCGAACCCCGGAAAGGGAGAATATTTTATGATTCTTTAGATTATAAAAAGATAAAGATAGCAGCAGTAAGGGATAGTATAGGATATATCCCTCAGGATTCTTTTCTTTTCTCAGATACCATAGAAGATAATGTCAGGTTTGGTAAACCTGATGCCACTTTGGAGGAGATAATGGAGGCCTGCAAGGTTGCCTCAATAGATAAGAATATAATGGAATTAAAATATCAGTATAAAACAGTGGTGGGAGAAAAGGGGGTAACCCTATCCGGGGGTCAAAAACAGAGGTTGTGTATTGCACGGGCGATTATCAGAAGACCCCAAATTCTTATCCTTGATGATGCCTTAAGTTCGGTGGATACCAATACCGAAAAGGAGATTATCCGGAATTTAGGAAGTTACTCTAAAGGCATTACTACCATTGTAATATCACACCGCATATCTTCCTTTATAAAAGCAGATAATATATTTGTTCTTGATAAGGGGAGGGTTGAAAGCAGCGGAATACATCGAGAGCTGATTAAGAAATCTGCTATCTATAAAAGTATTTACAAAATACAAAAATTGGAAGAATAAAGATGAAAGAAGAAAAATTATATTCCGGTCTGGACAGGAAAATATTTTCTAAATTATGGCAATATGGAAGGCCTTACGGCGGGAAGATTTTAATCATATTCATTCTTATTCTGGCCATAAGCGGCATACAGATTGTCCTTCCCTTGATCACTAAAAATGTGGTAGATAATTATATTGAAAGAAGTTATCTAAGGTTAATCCTTAATAATAGGACGGTTGAAATTACCGACCGATACAAAGCCTACCGGGTTAGGTCTGATAACATTATTTTTCTCCCCTCAAATCTGTTAAATAAGGAAGAATATCTGGAATTGCAGAGAGATTCACTTATCTTGCCGGAAAAATATTTAATGATTAAAGATGAAGAAGGGATGGATAAGTTAAAACAATATCAACTTAATATCATCAAAACAGATAAAGGCATTTTCATTCCTTATTCGGAAATGCAGAAAATTCCTTCGGACAATATTAAAATTTTAAGATATGATGATTTAAAGATGGTAAAATTATTTGCCCTCTTATATGTGGGGCTTCTTCTGCTATCTTTTATTTTCAATTATCTTCAGGTAGTTATGATGGCAGTGGTTAGTGAAAGGGTGATGTATGACTTAAGGGGTAATCTGGTAAGGCATTTAATGTCTCTTTCTCTGAACTTTTTTAATAATAATCCCATAGGGAGACTGGTAACCAGGCTAACCAATGATGTTGATGCTTTAAGAGAAATGTTTACTGATGTCTTTGTTTATTCCGCTAAAGATTTTATCATGATAATAGGTATACTCATTGTTATATTCAGATTATCAAGCCACTTAAGTCTGATCATATTTATTCTTGTTCCCGTAATTGTTATTATGCTCTACTTTTTCCAGAAATATGCCAGGGAGGCTTACGGAAAAGTTAGAATTGCCCTGGCTAAAGTGAATAGCTTTTTATCAGAAGCAATATCGGGGGTTTTACTGATTCAGACTTTCAATCAAGAGGGCAGATCTGAGGATGAATTTAATGAAATTGGTACAAATTATTATAATGCCAATATGCACCAACTGTTAATATTTGCCATATTCAGGCCATTAATTGATGTTTTATCTTATTTTACCCTGGGTACAATAATATATTTTGGAGGAAAAGGAGTACTGGGGGGAGAAATTTCCCTAGGGGTGCTTATTGCCTTTATATCTTATATCCATATGCTTTTTAGGCCCATATTTGATTTCTCTGAAAGATACAATATATTACAATCGGCTATGGCTTCATCTGAACGAATATTCCTGCTTTTTGAGGAGGATGACAAAATACATTCTCCCGGGAGTCCAAAATATCCCGGCGAAACAGAAGGCAGAGTAGAGTTCAGAAATGTATCTTTTGAGTATAAGGAGGATGAAAAAGTTATTGATAATGTGTCTTTTGTGGTTGAACCGAATGAATCAGTGGCCTTTGTAGGAGCGACAGGAGCGGGGAAGACGACATTAATAAATCTTCTTTTGAGATTCTATGACCCTACCGAGGGTGAGATTTTAATTGACGGAGTTAACATAAAAGATATGGATTTAAAAATTTTAAGAAACTATTTCGGATTAGTTCTGCAGGATGTTTTTATGTTTGCCGGAGATATAAAATATAATATTATCCTTAACAACGAGGTAGAGGATAATAGGATGATCGAATATGCAAAATATGTTAATGCCCACAATTTTATTAGAAAATTGAAGAAAAAATATGGGAATATTATAACTGAAGGGGGTTCAAATCTTTCTACCGGCCAGAGGCAGCTTATCGCCTTTGCCCGGGCACTGGCCAAAGAACCCAGGATACTCATTCTTGATGAGGCTACCAGCAGTATAGACAGTGAAACCGAATATCTTATTCAGGACGCCATAAAAAAGATTATGAAAGACAGGAGCAGTATCGCGATTGCCCACCGATTGTCCACCATTCAGGATGTTGATAGAATATATGTTATGCATAAAGGTAAAATCGTTGAAACGGGGAACCATTCTCAGTTGATTGCTAAACGAGGTTATTACAACGAGTTATATAAATACCAATACCTAAAAACATAGCAGAGATAGCTGTTCCATGATATGATTATGGTAATTTAATAAATAGGGAGATGGATAAAATGCAAATGATATTTATTTCCGGACTAATTGGGTTCGGCATAGCAGTGGTTATATTTATTCTATTTTGGATTTTTAAATTAAAGTACAGTTCACCAGGGAGAGAAATAAAAATACACGCTTCTCTTGAAGAACTTCGTTCAGTAGGAGAATTAGTGGTATTTAAAGTTATTACTAAAGAAATTGTTACCACTTCAATGCACTGGTTAGGAGAGAAAGGGAAAAAATATTTTCAATGGCTAATTTCGACTAAAAAGATGGCCATGATTTTCGAATTCGATATAGATTTTAGGTATGATCTTCGTAGCCCGGACTTTATTATTGAGGAACAAGGAGAAAAGAAGTACCGTTTAAAAATGCCCCAATGTTTTTATGAAGTTCATATCAGAGATATTAGTTTTTATGATGAACAGAATGCAAAATTTCTTCCTTGGTTACTTCCTGACCTCCTGAATCGGGCTTTTGGGTCAGGGTTCAATGAAGGAGATAAAAATTTACTCTTAGAAGAAGCAAAATATCAGTCAACTCAAATGGCCGATAATTTGGTCCGAAAAATGCGTTCGGAGGTACAGAATTCTGCTCGACAAACTCTGGAAGCTTTAAGTAAAAATTTTGGAGCAGAAAAAGTTTTAATAGACTTTACCGATTCAAAGCTTATCCAATCCAAGCTCAGCCCTATCCTTTTAGAAGAAAAAAATAGAAAATAATTTTTTAAATTTTTATCCTCGACTAATTATTTCATTGATAAAAAATATTGTTTTTTGGAAAAACTATCAAAATTATTGAGATGTTTATAAGGAGCAAAATATGTTTAAAACCATAAACTCTGTTTGCCCTAAGGATTGTTTTGGGTCCTGTTCGTTGGAGGTTGAGGTAGGAAAAGGGAAGATAATAAAAGTTAGAGGAAATAGCAATAGTCCGGTAAACCAGGGAAGGATATGCATTAAAGGGAAGAACTATCCAAACATGCTCTATGGGCCGGAGAGATTATTATATCCCTTGCAGAGAATTAGCAAGAGAGGAGAAGGTGAATTTAAAAGAATTAGCTGGGAACAGGCTTTAGATATAATTTATAAAAAGCTAAAAAATTTAAAAGAGCGGTATGGACCGGAATCGGTTTTATATTATAATAGATTCGCTAATTTGGGTGTGGTGAAAAACTGTGCTTATGGTTTCTGGCATCAGTTTGGTGGTTTTACTTCTACTTACGGCGGTTTGTGTGATTCTGCAGCTCAGGAAGCAATCACTTTAACTTATGGAGAAGTAAAACATAATAAAATTTCTGATTTAGAAAACTCAAAATTGATAATATTGTGGGGCTCAAATCCCGCCTATACCAATATTCATTTGATGCATTATATAAATAAGGCGGTAAATAAGGGAGCAAAATTAATAACTATAGATATTAGGGAAAATGAGTCGGGGGCGAAAAGTCAATTATATTTAAATCCCCGGCCGGGAACTGATGGCTGTCTTGCTCTGGGGATAGCCAATCAACTCATTGAAAATGAATTAATAGACCATAATTTTATTAAGCAACATACTTTTGGTTTTGCCGAGTTTAAGGAATTAGTAAAAGATTATCCTTTGGAAAAAGTTTCGGCTATAACCGAAGTTCCTACCGCTAAAATTAAAAGTTTAATAAATTATCTAAAAGAAAATCCCCAATATGCTCTTATCTGTGGGATGGGGGTGCAAAGATGCACTAATGCAGGGCAGACGGTAAGAGCCATTTCTCTTCTGCCGGCATTAACCGGAAGTATCAGTAAAAAAGGTTGTGGTTTTTACTTTAGCGATAGGCAGGCACCTGAATTAAATTGGCCTTTTTTTCCGAAAAAACCCGAGAGGATTCGTAATTCCATACCGGTGGCAAAACTGGCTAGCGGAATGAACAATCAAATTGATCCACCGGTAAAAGCTATATGGATTGAGCAGGCCAATCCTATGACCAGCAATCCGAACATTAATCTTCTTGCCCGGGTAATGAATAAATTAGAATTAATCGTGGTTGCCGATCTTTTTTTAATCGATACCGCCAGAATGGCAGATATTGTTTTACCCGCAGCTTCGATGTATGAGTATTATGATCTGATCACCGGGTATGGTCATTCTTACATTCAACTTCAACAAAAAATAATTGACCCCCCAGGTGAATGTAAACACGAAAGTGAGATATACCGACTGTTAGGTAAAAAGTTTGGGTTTAGTTTAGATTATTTACCAGAAAATAATTTAGGTACTATAGAAAAAGTAATTAACGATTCTAATTTAAATACCAACGTTGATGAATTAAAAGAAAAACCCTATCTTCACTCCAACTATCAAGAAATAGCCTTTAATGATTTTAAATTTAACACACCTACTGGTAAGATGGAATTTTACTCTAAACAGATAAAAGATCTATGGGGACAAAATCCCTTGCCTTTTTATTATGAACCAATGGAAAATAAATTTTCTTCCCCTGAGTTTTATGCTAAATATCCTTTAACCTTTATAAGTGCTCATGCCTTAAATAAGATGAATTCTCAATTTTCAAGTAGAGAGATTTCCCAAGAAGAACCCTTCATCTGGATCAATCCCGATGATGCAGAATACAGAGGAATTAATGATGGAGAGAAGGTAAAAGTATATAATGAGAGAGGTAGTTTAATTTTAAAGGCTGTCCTTACTGAAAAAATCCCTCGGGGGGTTGTACACGCTTACTTTGGTTGGTGGGATGGAGTACATCAGGCCAACCTAAATAAACTCACCGGAGAATATATAAGTGATATAGGATATGGCACCGCATTTCACAATTGTTTAGTCGAAGTTCAAAAAGATTAAAAATAAAAAAATAGGGGATGTCCCCCATATTAAGCGAGGAAATAAATGAAATTTTTAGATTTGGTTAAAGCCAGACAAAGTGTACGAGAATATCTAAGCAAAGAAGTTGAGCGGGATAAGATTGAGCGCTGTTTGGAAGCGGCGCGGCTTGCTCCCTCAGCTAATAACTCTCAGCCCTGGAGTTTCATTGTAGTAGAAGACCCAAGATTAAAAGACGCGGTGGCTAGAAACACTTTTGATAAACTCATCTCTTTTAATCGTTTTTCTCTGCAGGCACCCGTTTTAATTTTAATAATTTCAGAAAGGCCAAGTTTTTTTAGCAGAATTGGAAGCGCAATTAAGGACAAGCAATTTAGTTTAATCGATATTGGAATTACTGCCGAACATTTTTGCCTTCAGGCCACAGAAGAAGGATTGGGAACTTGCATGTTAGGATGGTTCAACGAAAAAGGAGTGAAGGCACTGCTTAATATTTCCCCCTCAAAAAGAGTTGAACTTATTATAACTATGGGCTATCCGATGTCTGACAAAATACAACCTAAAGAACGAAAAGAGATAGATCAAATCAGAAGTTATAATAGTTATGAGTTATAGAAATGAAAAAGACTAATGCTTCCAGAATTTTAGATAAATTGAAAATTCCCTATGAAATTTTAGAATATGAAGTGGACGAGCAGGACCTTAGTGCAGAAAATGCCGCTCAGAAGATGGGACAGCCCTTAAAACAGGTATTTAAAACACTGGTAATTCGAGGGGATAGGACCGGAATATTAGTGGCGTGTATTCCCGGAGGGGCGGAACTTAATCTGAAGGCCCTTGCTTCTATAAGTGGAAACAAAAAAGTAGAAATGACCCACTTAAAGGAGATAAAATCATTAAGCGGTTATATTCGGGGAGGGGTTTCACCTTTAGCAATGAAAAAAAATTATCCTACCTACATCGAGGAAAGCGCTTTCCAATTTCCTTTTATTATATTCAGTGCGGGAGTTCGGGGCTTGCAATTAAAGGCTAATCCCCATGATTTGTTAAAAGCAATCCAAGTAATTTCCGGTAAATTAACCATGAGATGATTTTTATTGGGCTATGGAGGAATTATTTAGACAAACATCTCAGTGAGAGGTAAAATAAAAAGGTGACAAAGGACCGTCCCCTGTCACCAAAAGAGGGTAATATGCATCCGCTTTTGGCTCCTTTAAAGAGAATATGTCGGGAGAATTTAACCGGCAAGAAAAATTTAATTATGCCTTCTTATTTGGACGGCAATACCTTAAAAAAAAGCTTATCCAGAGAAGGTTTTTTTGCCTTGAACCTGAATATCACTACCCTTTTCGACCTGGCCAGGGATTACTGTGATGATTATATCTCTAAAAATAAATTAAAAATTTTAGACAATTCTTTAGGACAGATATTCCTGCTTCAGATATTAAAGAAATTATCCCGGGAAAAATTACTGAATTATTTTCAACCTCCAACCTTTTCTCCCGGAATCAGCCGCTCGATTTATTTGGCCCTAAAAGAACTAAGAATAGCAGATTTTTCTTCCCGAAATTTTCCGCACTCTGCGATAGTTATTTCTAAAAAGAGCGAAGACTTACTTAAGATAATGCAGGGGTATGAGAAAATATTAAAAAAACAAAATTATGTTGATGAGGCGGATATCTATCTTCAGGCGGTTAAATATAAGAAAAAGAATCAGCTGAAAAAAGAGCTATTCATTGTGCCCTCTAATATCGAATTAAATTATTTGGAGGAAGTCTTTTTTAGGAAAATTATATTACCGGGAACAAAGGTTATCTATTTGCCCACCCCGGGAAATTTAAAAAAACCAACCTCTTTTTATTTTTCTGAATCCTATAAAGAAGAAGAAAGTTATCCGGAAAACCCGCTTGATTATTTATACGATATAGATAAAATACCATCCAATCTGCCCGGAAAACTTAATATTGAGTTAATCCAGTCTCACGGAGAATTTAATGAAGTAAAAACAATTATCCGAAAGATAAAATCCCAAAACATCCCTTTAGACGAAGTGAGTATTTTTTATACTGTGCAGGAACCCTATTCCCAATATCTCTATCAGCTGTCCAGACAATATTCCTTAAATATTACTTTTGGCAACGGGATAAGCATTAAAAATACCTCTCCGGCAAAAATATTTTTTGCTCTGATTGATTGGATGCGAGATAATTACAGTATAGCAAAATTATATTTTTTACTAACCGGGGGTAATTTTGAGTTTAAAAACCAGCAGTCGAATCCGGATATTCCTACTCCCCAACGAGTGGCTTCTTTGCTGCGCAATTCTCCGATTGGACGCAAAAGGAATCGATATATCAAGGGAATAGATTTAGTTATAAAACAGTTGGAAAGAGAGATTGAGCAGGTATCCGAAGACAGGCAAGAGAGATATCACAAAAAGCTAAAGGACCTTTTTTGGACAAAAGAATTTATAACCCAAATTTTCCATGAGTTACCTCAAGAGAATTTTGATTATACTATCTCACCAAAACAGATTGCTCAGGGGCTTATAAATATTGTTACCGATTACAGTAAAATAGATGAAGAAAATAATTTAGACGAAGAAGCGATAAAAAGGATAAAAGAGAGGTTAACTATTTTAATTGGAAGTGAATATCCCCTTCCCGATATGCCCGTAAATGAAGCCCTTCCCCTGATAACTGATTTAATTAAAAATGAACGGGTGAACTGTTCGGAGCCGAGAGGAGGCTGTCTGCATACTGCCAGCTATAAAAAAGGAATTTGGCTTAACCGCCCATATAATTTTATTGTAGGAATGGATTCTGCAAAATTTCCCGATTCAGCGCAGGACGGATCTATTTTACTGGATGCCGAGAAAAAAAGTACTGACCGCATTAATCCCAACAAAGAAAAAGGCAAAGAGAGCCGATACAAGATGCTTCAATTGCTTGCCTCTCTTAAAGGTAAAATTATTCTTTCCTATTCCCATTTTGATACTCAAGGCAATAGGGAATTAGCCCCATCGAGTTTAATGCTGCAGCTATACCGTTTAAAAACCGGGGATAAACAGAAAGATTATTCTGATTTTTACAGCAGTTTTCAAGATACTTCCGGGTTCATTCCAGGTAAACCCCGGGAAATTCTTGATTCCGCAGATTGGTTCTTATATTCTACAAGACATAGCTTTTTGGATATCGCTCCCCTTTTTGAGCATCTTTACCCTGCCCTATCCGAAGGTTTTTATGCCGCCGGACAGAGAGAAAAAGAAGAGCTTAACCGCTTTAACGGAAAAGTAAAAGTAGACCCTAAACAGGTAGATCCCCGCCTTAACCGGGGGTTGGTGGTGTCAAGTTCCAGATTGGAATTGATTGCTTTTTGCCCTTATCTATACTTTTTAAAATATATTCTAAAAATAAAACCACCTCAAGAGATGATTGAAGACCCGGGTGTATGGTTGGACCCTTCAGAAAGAGGAATTATCTTTCATCAAATTTTCGAGGAATTTTATAAAAAGTTAAAAGAAATATCACCGACCGGAATTTTTATTTCACCATCTTATAAGAACCACTGGCCTATTTTAGAAGATATTGCTTTTTTTCAGCTGAAACAAAAAAGAAAGAGATTAGCCCCTCCCAATAATCTGGTTTACCAGCATGAAAGCAAAGAAATATTGGATTCCTGTCGGTTCTTTCTACATTGCGAAGAAGAAAAATATAAAGGAGAAATACCAACTTATCTGGAACTTGCTTTTGGCACCCGGGATAACCAGAATGAGGAATTAGGCAAGGTAAAAGCAGTAGAGTTATCCCTGCCCGGCGGTAAGTCGATCAGTTTTCAGGGGAAGATTGACCGTATAGATAAATTGGATGGGGACACCTATCGTATTATTGATTACAAAACCGGGACCCCTTATGGATTTAGCCGAAGCAAATATTTTCAAAATGGAAAACAGATTCAGCACGCCCTCTATGCCTTATCTCTTAAAAAAATATTAGCTAAAGCCGGAATATCTGCCTTTCCCAAAATTACGAAAGCGGGCTATTATTTTCCCACATTGAATGGCCAGGGCAGGCAATATTTCTACGGAGAAGAAAGAAGAAATCAGGTATTGGAAATAATTGATTTATTGCTTGATATTGTTGCTCAAGGAGATTTTGCTATGATTCAAAAAGCGGATGATATTAAGTGCATTGATTACCAGGATATTTTGGAACAAAATCAGGTGATGGGAGTAAGCGGGAAAAATGAAAAAAAATACGACGAAGAACCTGCTCTTGATAATCTGAGGAGGCTGCAAGAAAGATATGAGTAATAATTTCCCCAAAGAATTAATTGACCGGAAAGCTCGAGAAAAAATTATTAAAGAAATAGACCGTAATATTTTAGTCGAAGCAAGCGCCGGGTCGGGGAAGACTTCCAGCTTGATTCACCGCATGTCTGCTCTGATTAAATCGGGAAAATTCAGGGTGAATGAAATTGCCGCCATTACCTTTACCAGGAAAGCGGCTATTGAGCTAAAGGAAAGATTCCAACAAAAAATTGAAGACAGTTTCAGGGAAACAGAAGACGAAAAAGAAAAAGGCTATTTAAGAGAAGCCCTTTCTAATTTGGAACAGTGTTATCTGGGGACTATTCATTCTTTCTGCGCCCGTCTGTTAAGGGAAAGGCCGATTGAAGCCGGACTTGATCCGGAATTTACCGAGCTTGATGACCTTGATGATACTTTATTAAAAGAAGAGGCCTGGGAAAGGTATATGCTTAATCTTAAAATAGAAGAATCTCCTTCTCTGATACATCTGGAAGAATTGGGCATAAAACCCTCCGAACTTGCAGACTGTTATAAAACGGTTTGCACTTTTCCGGAGGTTAAGCCCGCCTTTCAGGCCTCACCAAAACCGAATTTAAAAGAAGCTATCAAAGAGATTATATCTTTTAGCGATGAAGCCAGCCAATATATCCCGGATGAAGAACCAAAAATGGGTTATGACAAATTACAGGAAGCAGTCTTAAGCGTAAAAAGGATGAAGGGTTTTTATGATTATATTAAAGAAGATTATAATAAGATAAAATTACTGGAAAATTTTTCTAAAGCAGAAAAGGTTACTTTAAATCGATGGACTTCCAAAGAAAAGGCAAAAGAGTACAGAGATGCCCTTGTTTTAGAACTTCAAGAAAAAGTTATTGATCCGACCCTGCAGCAATGGCGGGAATACTGTTATGCCGATACTATCAAGTTCGTTCTACCGGCAGTAGAATATTATCATGAATTACGCCGGAGGGTTTCGATGCTTAATTTTCAGGATTTGCTCTTAAAGACCTCTTGTCTGTTAAGGGATTACCCTGAGGTGCGCCAATATTTTCAGCAAAAATATAAATGCCTGCTGGTAGATGAATTTCAGGATACCGACCCTATTCAGGCAGAGATAATTTTTTATCTTACCGGCCAGGATGTTTATGAAAAGAACTGGCAGAAATTAATACCGCGCCCGGGCTCTTTATTCGTGGTAGGAGATCCCCAGCAGTCCATTTACCGCTTCCGCCGGGCTGATATAGCTATCTATAACCTGGTAAAGAAGTTGATTGAAAAAAGCGGAGGAGAGGTTTTAAAATTACAGACTAATTTCCGCTCACTACATTCTATCGGTTCTTACCTCAATCCCATATTTGAAGAGCTATTTTCAAGCGGTCAGGGAAAATTTCAGGCCGTATATTCACCGATGCAGACCGTTTGGGAGGATAATCCTCAATATCTTTCCGGGGTAAAACAGCTGATTGTTTCCAAAGAGAGCAATAAAAATAATACTATCAGGCAGGATGCCCAATCTATTGCCAGAGTAATTCACGATATGGTCGGTAAGGGATTTAAATTAGTGCGGACAGAAGAAGAGAAAAAGGCGGGGGCTTTTACATCAGCCACCTATAAGGATTTTATGATTCTTTTACGCTACAGAAGCAGGATGGATATCTATGCCCGCACTCTGGCAGAATACGGAATACCTTTTACAGTTTCAGGATATGCCTCTTTAAATGAATCCTACCAGATAAAAGAACTTTTAAAGCTATTTTGCTTGATGAGAGATATAGAAAATCAGGTACTCATTATCGCTGTCTTGCGGGGAATATTCTTCGGATTTTCTGATGATGATTTATATCAATTTAAAGAAGCAGGCGGTGAATTTGATTTTTACGGAAAGGTGCCGGAAAAGTTAGATCCTAAATTAGGGGAGAATTTTAATAAGGCATTTTCCCGGTTAAGACAATTCCATCTGTGGACTCAAAAACTGCCGCCGGTTACGGCTATGGAAAAGATAATTATTGATTCAGGCTTATTGTCCCATTCTTGTTTAGAGGGGTACAATCTAAATAAATGTGGGGAACTTTATTCCATTTTGGAGAGATTAAGAAAAGCGGAGGCGGGAGAAGTTATAGGGTTTGCCTTAATGGTAGACAAATTAGAAAAAATGCTGGAAGCTGGGATTGAAGAGGAGCTGGATATATTGACCGAAGAAAATACTGTTCGGATTATGAATTTACATAAAGCCAAAGGTTTAGAATCCTCGGTGGTATTTTTATCCATTCCTTATAATCCCACTACCCATGAACCAACTTATTATATTGAAAGAACAGGGCAGGAACCGTTTGGTCATTTTTTAGTCTACCGTTCTAATGCTTATAACAAAGGAAAAGGGAAATGGCTGGCTCAACCCAAAAATTGGGAGGATTATTGCCAGCTTGAGGCATCTTATAATGAAGCGGAAGATATCCGTTTGCTCTATGTAGCGGCAACCCGGGCCAAGAATCTTCTAGTTATCAGCAGTTTAAATCATAAGAGCAACAAGAGCAATCCCTGGCTGCCTTTATTGAAAAATATTACAGAGGAAATGAATGTTCCCGTTCCCGAAGTAGGATCGCCCGAGGTAAAAGAAAAAGAAAATGAAGAGAAATCTTTGCTTGATGATTACAAGGAGATTCAAAAAGAATGCGGGCAATGGATGAAAGATTTATCAAAAAGCAGTTATTATGAAAAAAAACCGACTGATTTTAAAAATGAAGAGAAACACCGAAAGATTGCCACGGTTGATGTCGGCGGAACAGCCTGGGGGAGTGCCGTTCATAAAATTTTTGATTATTTAATCAAAGAAGACCCCGATGAACAGTTATTGTCTTTACATATAGAAAAAGCCCTGGAGAAACAGGGGATATCTCTAAAGAGAAAAGAGGAATTGGCGGGGATTATCCGGAAATTTAAAAAGAGCGATTTATATCAGCGCCTTAAAAAAGCAGAACTTAAATATAGTGAAGTTCCCTTTACCATAAATATTGAACCCACTCATCCTCTTTATGCTGAATTAGCCGGGCAGGATTCCCGCCCGGTTATTCTATCCGGGACTATCGACCTGGTCTTTAAGGAAGCCGATGGCTGGGTGGTGATAGATTACAAGACCGACCGGCCGAAAAATGAAAAGGATTACACCGAATTAGCCGAGGTCTATCAAAAACAAATTGCCATTTACAGCCGGGTATGGCAGGATATCACCGGAGAACAGGTGAAGCAAAGCAGTATATATTTTATTTAAAAAAAGAAGGATTTTAAATAAAAACATAGTATATTATAAATAGTAGTAATTTTTCTGGTATGCAAATTAAATAATATTGAGAAGGAGTGAGAATGCTCTAAAATGAAAATTCAAATAAAATATTTAAATGGTATTCGGTTTAAACGTTTTATTATAAATTCTGCCCAACGAATAAATCAGATGGAACAATATCTGAATGATATTAATGTTTTTCCGGTAGCCGATAGGGACACAGGGACTAATATGGTAGCTACTATGAACAGCATTGTAAAAGGGATAAAAAAAAGTAAGGAATCTTCTTTTACCAGAATTAGTAGTATTATTGCTGATTCGGCTTTAACCGGGGCACGCGGTAACTCCGGAGCTATCTTAGCTCAATTTTTTCAAGGCCTGGCAGAAGCAACTCAGGGTAAGGTTCGTCTCTCAACAGAGGCTTTTGCTAGTGCCGCTGTTAAAGCGGCGAAGCAGGCCCGGAAAGCCATTTCTCATCCTCAAGAAGGCACCATCATTACAGTAATGAAAGATTGGGCAAACCATCTTACCGAACATGCTCCTCACACCCCTGATTTTGTTGAACTTTTTAAAAAATCATTATTTAAAGCAAAGGATTCCCTGGCCAAAACACCCAGTAAACTCCTGATATTAAAAAAGGCAGGTGTAGTCGATGCGGGAGCACAGGGATTTGTTAATATATTAGAGGGGATAGTTAATTTTATTGAATATGGTAAAGTTAAATCATTAAAGGCAATTACTTCTACTACCAAGAAAATGAGTAGTTTTAATTTAGAAAAAGTTGATTCCGAAATTAATTTTCAATTCTGTACTGAATGCTTACTTGAAGGAATTGGCTTAGACCTGAAGACGATTAAACAAAAGCTCTCTTTCTTAGGGGACTCATTAATTATCGCCGGTTCTAAAAACAAAGCCCACATTCATATTCACACTGATAGACCAGAAGAAGTTTTTACTGAATTGTCTGAATTCGGAACTATTGTGAAAACTAAAGTTGATGATATGCACAAACAGCATACTAAGATTAAGCTTGATGCTCAAAAAAGTATCGGATTAGTTACTGATTCAACCTGTGATTTACCGCCGGAGTTAATTAAGAAGTATAATATTCAAATTGTACCTATAGTGATTCAAGTTGGGGAAAAGAGTTATTTAGATCAAGTAGAAATTAAACCAAAGGATTTTATTCATATTTTAGAAACTTCCAACGAAAAGCTTTCCACGTCTCAACCTCCCCCAGCTTCTTTTACAGAAGTTTATAATAAAATTGCCTCAAAATACGAGTCCATAATTTCTTTACATATTTCTGAAAGATTAAGTGGAACAATTCAGGGTGCGCGTATGGGTTGTAAGAGTATGGAGTATAGTAATAAAATTCACATTGTCGATAGCAAAACAAGTTCAGTTGCTTTGGGATTGTTAGTTGCTGAGGCGGCTCAATTGATTCAAGAAAGATTTAATCTTGAAGAAATCATTAACCGACTAAAAATTGCTGCCGACAATGTTAAAATCTTTATCAGTATACCTACCTTAAAATATCTAATGCGTAGCGGGCGCTTGAGTAAAACTAAAGGACTTTTAGGTACGCTTCTTAATTTGAAACCTATTTTGACTGTAAATTCTGATGGAAATATTGTCGAAGCTGCTAAAGTGATTGGGCAAAAAAGAGTTGTTCATAAAACTATAGACTTGGCTATTAAATTTGCAAAAAGTCTTAAAAATCCTCGCTTTGGTATTACTCATGTAGCAGCACCAGAGTTGGCTCAATGGTATGGTTACAAAATTCGCACCGTTTTTATTTCTTCAAAAGTAATGATTTCCGAAGCATCTCCTGCTTTAAGCGTTCATATCGGTATTGGCGGAGCTGCTATCGCAGTCTTGGGTGATTCTTAAAAAATGAAAAAATGACAAACAACCGTCCCCTATCATTTTTATTCTAAAGAAGGATTTTTTAAAATAGTTGTAGTAGTATTTACACTATATATATTAATAATTAATAGGTGGTGATTAGTAGAAGATGAAAAAGATATTAAAAAATATTTTAGATTGGTTAGAACCAAAAGTAAACTATGCTGATTTAAGGTTTGTTCAAACTGAAAAGGAGAGCATCGAAGTAGAAAATGGCATTCTCTCTTCCTATAATGTCTCAACTGATAGAGGAGTAGGGATACGAGTATTGGCGGATGGTGCCTGGGGGTTTGCTGCCTCTAATAATTTAAATAAAATATCTTTACGGGAAACAGCTGCTAAAGCTTTGGATATTGCCCGAGCGTCTGCCATTACTAAAAAAGAAGATGTCAAACTTGCTTACGAAGATAAACATATCGATACTTACATTACTCCGATAACTAAAAATCCTTTCCAGGTTAGTCCTGCAGAAAAGATAGACCTTTTGGTAAAAGCTACCAAGATGATGATAAAAGATAAAGTAAAGAAAAGTGAAGGTTCATTTATTTTTTATAAGACCAATAAAATATTTGTATCTACCGAAGGTTCTGAACTCGAACAGACTATATTTGAATCAGGTGGTGGAATTACTGCTTATGCTATCGGTGAAGGAGATTTCCAAAAACGTTCATATCCTTCCAGCTTTGGAGGAGATTACGCAACCCGGGGATATGAATTTATTGAAGAGATGAATCTATTAGAAAACGCCGAAAGAATATCGGAAGAGGCTAATCAATTATTAGTTGCTCCTCCTGCTCCGGAAGGGGTAATAGATATTGTATTAGGAGGATCTCAACTTGCGCTTCAAGTCCATGAATCCTGCGGGCATCCGGTAGAATTGGACAGGGTTTTGGGAAAGGAAATTAGTTTTGCGGGAGGAAGTTTTCTGAGTTTGGATAAATTAAATAATTTCACTTACGGAAGTCCGAAGGTAACTATAGTGGCTGACGCAACTGTTCCGGGAGGTTTGGGTACTTTTGGTTATGATGACGAAGGGGTTCCCGCCTCCAAAAGTTTTTTGGTAAATAAAGGAAAATTCGTAGGTTATTTAATGTCCAGAGAAGATGCCTTTAAATTAGGATTACCGAGTAATGGTGCCGGCCGGGCGGAAAATTGGAACAGAATTCCCCTGGTTAGGATGACCAATATTAATTTGTTGCCGGGAAATTTAGAGTTGGGAAAGCTTATAGGAGATATAAAGGAAGGTTTATATTTAGATTATAATAAGAGCTGGAGTATAGATGATAAGAGGATAAACTTCCAATTTGGTACAGAGATTGCCCGGGAAATAAAAAATGGAAAATTAGGAAAAATTTATAAAAACGCAGTTTATCAAGGTATAACTTCGGAGTTTTGGAAATCTTGTGATGGGGTAAGCTCTGAAAAATATTGGCATATCTGGGGTGTACCGAATTGTGGCAAAGGACAGCCAGAACAATCAATGCATGTAGCACACGGCACATCTCCTGCAAGATTCAGAAAGGTAAAGGTAGGTGCTTCCAAATGAAAGATATAAATTTCGGGAAAGAACTTGTTAATAAGGTTAAAAATATTCTTAAAAATTACGATTTTGAAATAATTGCCTCAGAGAATAAAAGTGAGCTTACCAGATTTGCAGAATCTTACATCCACCAAAATGTAGCGGAAGCCGATCTAAATTTAACCGTAAAGATAATAAACGAAAATAGAATCGGTGCAGTACAGATGAACAGTATTGATGAGGCCACTATATCAAAAAATATAGAAAAGGCAATTGAAGTAACCAAGATTACCCCCAAATTAGATTATCATTATCGTTTGCTTACACCTCAATCATACAAAATAAAAAGTAAATACTCTAAAGATACTGCTAACTTTACCCCTCTAAATCGAGCCCAATTAGTAAAACAACTAATAAAAGAAGTAAATCAAAGAGGATATGAGGCGGCGGGAGCCTTTAAAACAGAAGAATCCACCATCCTGGTGGCTAATTCAGAAGGAGTTTTTGCCTTTGACCGGGGGACTAAGGTAGATTTTAATTGTGTTATCACCAGGGATAATTCTACTGCCCATACCTCGTTTATGGACAGCGATATCAATAATTTTAACATAAATAAAATAACCGATGAATTATTGGATACTGCTTTAAAAAATGTAGAACAGATAGAAATTGACCCGGGGGTCTATACGGTTATCCTTTCTCCGGAGGCAGTTGCAGAAATATTGAACTATGCCGGCTATACTGCCTTTAATGGTAAAACGATTATGGAGGGCAAGAGTTTTATCTGCAACAACGAAGGCAAAAAGATTTTTCCGGAGACTATAACTGTTTCTGATGACCCTTTTGATGAACTTACCATGCCCCTGCCTTTTGATTTAGTTGGATATCCTCGGGAAAAGATATATCTTATTAAAGATGGGGTAGTTAAAGACGGTGTATATGACCACCTTACCGCTCTAAAATATAATAAAAAATGTACCGGGAATACTTTATCACCGGAACAAGCTTCCTTTGGAGCCCTCCCTTTTAATTTGGTGATGAAAGAAGGAGATAGCACTATTGATGAAATGATCTCTGGCACTAAAAAAGGTATTTATATTTCCCGATTTCACTATGTCAATATACTCAATCCTATGAGTATTCAATTAACCGGGATGACCAGAGACGGGACTTTCTTAATAGAAGACGGGAAGCTGGGAAGGGCAATCAAAAATATGAGATTTAATACCAGCGTAGTAGATATGTTAAAGGCAGTTGATATGATATCCAAAGAAAGACAGACAAAAGAAGGATTTGTCGGCCCAACCGTTGCCCCCTATCTCAGAGCCAATAATTTCACTTTTTCCAGCAAAACAAGTTTTTAGAGAAACAGGAACAGAGAACCGTTCTCCGTATCATCTTTGTTTCACTGAGGCGATAAAGATATCCCAATGGTCAGAAGATCATCTTTTTTTGGCTTTCTTCCCAAAACAGCAACCATATCTATAACAGGGGACCGGCGTTTTTCAGGCCGATAAATTCCGCTGGATTGGCGGGAAAGGTCTTGATGCCGTCTGCTTTGTCGAACTGCTTAAGGGGACGTTTATTTTATTTACTTATACATTCTATACTATGGTTAATAGCTGATTTTATCTTTTTAATCTCCATCTCTTGTATTTTTTCAGAAAAAGGTTCAAAAGAAATATTTCCCGTATAGCCAAGTTTTAGGAGTAATTCTATTTGTTCCTTGGTTTGAAGCTTATCTTGTTCGGTTACTAAAACACGATGATTATCTCTATATTCTTCAACGGGAATATTGCATTCTACCCCGGAGATGTGAACTAATCCGGTATAAGAGATATCATAATTGTTTTCAATTGTCTCAAAGGTATCAGGAGCAAGATGATGATGGAAGGTATCATGAACAATTTTATAGACAGGATAATCCGATTCCTGAATAGCTCTCATTGCCGTAACTATCGATCTAAGAGAACATTCTTCAAATCCTAAAGGTTCTAAATAACCTTGCATTCCGCTGTCTTGAAATAAAGGACCAAAAGATTTCAAGGCTTTTACGGTTTCTTCAAAAATTACTTCTGAATCCCTTTTATCATTAACATCATTATTGGGGCATAATACAATAGCTTTACAACCGATAGATAGTGAGAGATTAATTAATTTTTTCAATTCCTGTATGGTTTCTGGTAGGATTGCAGCTAAATTAAATTTTTGCAAAGCATTGATAGTTAATATTTCCACTCCGTATTTTTTTGAAAGTTCTTTAAGCTGCTCATGAGAGTAACCGTCAATTATTTCTCTTCCGGGAAGGTCATTGCGCAGTTCGATTTTATTTAAATCCAAATCTTGAGCAAATTTGAAAAAATCTTCTAATTTCAATTTTGGATAAATGATTCTGTTAAGGCTTATTTTTGATCTTTGAATCATCTTAGTTCTCCTTTTTTTATGTTTTGTAATCTACAATTTTCAATTATATTATTTTGTGATTTGGAAATTGCTCTTGAGGTTCTACAAATTAGTATAACATAGTCTTTTAGTAACTTCATTTTAAATATTGAAAAATTAATTAGTATTAAAGTAGAAATTATCTGCAAAAATTTAAAAAAATATTATAAAAAAATCTTTGACAAGAAGGATTGCCTTATTGTAAAATAAAATCACCTGCAATCGAATGCATAATTATAATATTGTTTTTATGATTATAAAAATCCACTGAAAATATTTTCTTATCTTTATCACCATTTTGAATTTTTGTTAACGAGCTCAGCAAGCCATCAATGAAAAAAGCTAAACATGAATACTAGAAAATTAGAAATCAAAAGAAGTGATTTAATCAAAATAAATCAAAGAAAAGAATTTTAGAGGATTTAAATTATGATAATGCAATCGTTCGCATTTAATATTTAAAATTGATTATAAGATATTTTTTAAATTACTAATTGATATAAACAAAATTACTTTATTGCGAAAATTACCAAAATTAGCCTTCTTAAAAATCAAAAAACTCCCTGTAGCCATACCCTAAAAAAAGACACTATTCTTTAAATAAAAAGGTTTCTAATTTACCTTATATTTTTTAGGAGATACATTAATGAATTCTAGAGAAAGAGTAAGAAAAGCCATTAATCATCAAGAAACCGACCGTATTCCTCTTGATTTAGGCTCAACTTTGGTGACCGGAATTCAGGCAAGCACTTACGCTAAATTAAGACGGTCCTTGGGTTTAAAGGATAAATTAGTAAAGATAGCCGATCCTTTTCAGATGCTTGGCGAAGTTGACATGGAGGTGATAGAGAAATTAGGGATTGATACCATAGGATTATGGCTTCCTACCAATTTTTTTGGATTTAGAAACGAGAATTGGAAACCATGGAAATTATTTGACGGAACTAAAGTAATGGTGCCTGAGAAATTTACTACTAAAAGGGATGATGAAGGCAATATTTATCTCTATCCCGAGGGGGACATGTCAGTTCCTCCCTGTGCAAAGATGCCTCAAGATGGTTATTATTTTGATCTTTTGATACGACAAGAGCCTTTTAATGAGAGAAATCTAAATCCGGAGGATTGGGTCAATCAGCAGTACTCAATTTTTTCTGAGGAAACATTAAGATATTTAGAGAAGAAGGCGGATGAGCTTTACAAAAATACAGACCTTTGTATCATTGGAGAATTTATAGATGCAAGTTTTGGAGATATTTCTACGGTGCCAGGCCCAGCCATCGGAAATCCTAAGGGGATTAGGGAACCAGTAAGATGGATTACCGCTCATATTGAATATCCCGATTATGTTAAGGGAATCTTTGAATTGCAATGTGAAATAGCATTGAAAAATTTGAAACTCTCTTATGAAGCAGTAGGAAATAAGATAGATGTCATGATGGTTAGTGGAACAGATTTTGGGACTCAAAATGCTCCTTTTATATCACCTGATATGTATCGGGAGTTTTATAAACCCTTTCATAAGAGGATAAATGATTGGATTCATAAGAATACACCATGGAAGACTTTCTATCATACCTGTGGCTCTATTGCAGTCTTTTTAGATGACTTTGTGGAAATTGGAGTAGATATTTTAAATCCTGTTCAGACCTCAGCCAAGGATATGAATCCCAAAATGTTAAAGGAGAGGTATGGAGATAAATTGGTATTCTGGGGTGGCGGAGTAGATACACAGAGGACACTTCCCTTCGGAACACCGGAGGAGGTAAGAAGGGAAGTCAATGAGCGCTGCCAGATATTTGGGAAGGGAGGAGGTTTTGTATTTAATACTATTCACAACATTCAGTCAAAAGTTCCAATTGAAAATCTTGTAGCGATGTTTCAGGCCATAAGGGAATTTAAATTTTAATTACAAAAAGGAAAAGAAATGCAATATTCAGTATGTATAGACTCGATATATCCTCAGGAGAATTTAGAGGAGAAACTTACCAGAATTAAACAGGCAGGATTTAAATTTATTGAGTTCTGGGATTGGCGGGATAAAGATTTAGAGCTAATCATAAATAGCGGTTTGAAAGTTACGAATTTTAGCGGGAACAGAGTATCGTCTTTAACCCTGGACAGCAAAGAAAAGATTATTCAAGAAGTAGATGCTTCTATAGATATAGCAAAGAAATTAAAGTGTAAACGTATCATCTTGCTGTCAGATGTATTAGAGAATGGTGGAAGTGTAAAAATTAATTCAATAAGCAGTGAAAAAAATTCCTCCGTTTATACGATAATCTTAGAGTTCTTGTTAAGGTTGCTAAAAAGAGAGACATTATGTTGGTAATTGAACCATTAAACACCTTAAAGGACCATAAAAATTATTTTTTAGATAATTTCCAAAAAACTCTTGAATTAATTCAATCAATTAATTCTGAGTATCTTAAAATACTTTATGATATTTACCATATGCAGATTATGGAGGGAAACGTCTTAGAAACTCTACAAAAATATCACCAAGTCATAGGATATATTCATGTGGCAAATGTGCCTTACAGATGTGAGCCCTGGATTGGGGAGCTTGATTATAAGTTTATTTTAAAAGAACTCTCGAAAATTTATTCAGGGTTTGTAGGATTTGAGTTTTTTGTTAAAGAGGAAGAATTTACTTATAAAAAACTCTATGAATGGATTCAGTCCATTAATTTATGATAAGAATACATTATAAATAATTACTTAGATTTTAAGGAGATTACACAAATTTTTGATAAGATATGGAATTTAATCTGCGCAGGCTACTATAATCTATATAATCACTTATTTATAGATTAAAAAATAATAAGAAAGGAAGTGTATCTTATGGAAAAAGTTAATATAGGCGTAATCGGAGTAGGTAGAATTGGAAGATTACATACTCGTAATTTAAAATATCAGATTCCCGGGGCAAAAGTGTTAGCAGTTGCTGATATATTTGAAAAGAGTGCCAGGGAAGTGTCCTCTCAATTAGAAATACCGATTGCTGAAAAAGATTATCGAGTTTTATTGGAAAATAAAGATATTGATGCAGTTGTAATCTGTTCCTCTACCGATACCCATGCTCAAATTATTTCTGAAGCAGCCGAAGCAGGAAAACATATCTTCTGTGAAAAACCTGTTGCTTTGGATATGGATAAAATTGATCAGGCTATAACTGCAGTTAAAAAAGCAGGAGTAAAACTACAGGTGGGATTTAATCGTCGTTTTGATCCCAGCTTTAAAAAAGCCAAAGATTTAGTGGCAAGTGGAAAAATTGGCACCCCTCATTTAGTAAGAATAACCAGCAGGGACCCGGAACCGCCGCCAATTAGTTATGTTAAAGTATCGGGCGGAATCTTTTTGGATATGATGATTCACGATTTTGATATGGCCCGCTATTTCCTGGATCAAGAAGTAGTGGAGTTAATGGCGGTGGGCAACTGCCTGGTTGACCCGGCTATTGGAGAGGCGGGGGACATTGATACCGCTATAGTTACTTTGAAATACGAAGGCGGTGCCTGGGGAATTATCGATAACAGTCGAAAAGCAGTTTATGGCTATGACCAGCGTATAGAAATATTTGGTTCGGGGGGCTGTGTCATGGTAGGGAATCCAACGCCAACGGAAGTAACTATTAATAGTGCTAAGGATATTATAAGTGATAAGCCTCTTTATTTTTTCATAGAACGTTATCAAGAAGCTTACTTAGCTGAAATGAAAGAATTTATTAAATGTATCCAGGAGGATACAAAACCGCAGGTAGGTGGATTTGATGGTAAAATCTCTGTCCAGATGGGATATGCTGCTAACGAATCTCTAATTAAAGGTACTTTTGTAAAAATAAGCAAGTAAAAATTAGAGAGAAGAAAGGGAAGTAAAGATAAATTATGAATACTACTATTAAGGATGTGGCAGAATTAGCGGGGGTTCATCCCTCTACAGTATCCCGGGTAATAAATAATGATTCTCGGATTAGTGAAAAAACTAAAGAAAAGGTCATTCTAATAATTAATAAATTGGGATATACCCCTAATGCCATTGCTCGTGGGTTAAAGACCAAAAGAACTTATACTCTGGGAATGCTTATTCCTGATATCACCAATCCATTTTTTGCCGAGATAGCCCGAGGGGCGGAAGATGCAGCTAATACAAATGGATTTAACATAATATTGTGCAACACTGATGACAAGTTAAAAAAGGAAAGAATTTATCTGGAGATATTAAAGGGAAAAAGAGTTGATGGTTTAATTTTAGGGACGGCTCATATTAAAGACAAGAGTATCTTAGAATTAGAAAAGAAAAAATTTCCCTATATCTTAGTTTGCCGTGGTATTAAAGAGTTGGAAAAAAATTGTGTCATCGTTGATGATGTAGGCGGGGGAACAATAGCAACTGAGCATCTTATTAAACTCGGCCATCGAAGAATTGCTCATATTGCCGGCCCTCTTAAAGTAAGAGGTTCTATCAACCGGTTAGAAGGTTATAAACTTGCCTTAAAAAAACATCAAATTGAATATAAAGAAGAATTAGTTGAAGAAGGGGATTTCAGGATAAATGGTGGCTATCAAGCTATGAAAAAATTTTTAAAATTAGCTGAACCTCCTACCGCCATATTTGCTGCTAATGATTTGCTGGCTTTGGGAGCTATGCAGGCTATTCAGAAGAAAAAGTATCATGTTCCCAAAGATTTTTCTATTATTGGCTTCGATAATATTCGTTTGGCTTCTTTTGTCTATCCCCCTTTAACTACTATTCATCAACCGATGCTGGAGATGGGAGCATTAGCAGTGAAGATGTTATTAAGAATAATTGAGGAGGGAGAATTTAGTCAAAAGAAGATAGTGTTAAAACCTAAACTAATCATAAGAGAATCTTGTAGAAAAATAAATAAAATAAGAATATAAAAAATAAATTATTGAATTAAAATTAAAAAAGGAGAAACAAAAAATGAAAACTGTTACTTTGTATGCTGACTGGCAGCAGGTGGAAGGCCAATCTGCAATTGAAAGATCGGCTGTTCCGGAGGGAATGGCAGATCATAATGGACCAGAATGGAAATCGCCTAGGTTTGTGGGTGCTTGCGCTGATTTTAATTTAAAGAAATCAGTGCTAAAACAACTACTGGTTAGTAGAGAAGGGATAGTTTGATGAAGGAGTTAACACCACTGAGAAGCAGTATCCACTTACATACCTACACCAGCGATGGTAATGGAAGTATAAGCGATATATGTAAAGCTGCTAGACAGGAAGGGCTTGATTGTATACTTATCACCGATCATGATACGCTTGGCCATAACATAAACGGATATGCTGGAAACCTCCTTGTTATCACCGGTGAAGAAATCACTCCTCAATATCAAGAACGGATTACTGAAACAGGCGCGATCAAAGGGACTTCTGGAAACAACCACATTCTTGCGCTCGGACACGATAAGGTCATTCACAATGGGGGCTGTACACCCCAGGAACTCATCAACCTTATTCATGAATCCAGTGGTATGTGCTTTCTAGCTCATCCTGATGAACCGGGTCATCCATGGGTTGACTGGAGCTGGAGCCTCACTGGTTTTACCGGGCTTGAAATATGGACTTACAAAGCTGCCTGGAAGCGAGGATCTGTCCAGGCTCCTTCCATAACATACGCCTGGCGTAATCCTGACAGTGTCCTGGCTGATCCAAATGAGCGTGAGATTAGTGCCTGGGACAAGATGGGAAGGCATCGGCGTATTGTTGGGTTGGGCTGCGCTGACAACCACAACTTTGTTTCTTCGATCGAAGGTGTCGAACGGACTGTTTTTTCATGGAATGTGGGATTGACAGGTATCGTTAGTTATGTCTTGGTTGAACCCGATGAGTTCGACAGGGACCCTGTCCGTGCATTCCTCGATTCGATTAAAAAAGGACGGGTGATTATTGCCCATGACGGACTTTCTATTGCTAAGGGGTTTTCGATTAAGGCAATAAATCGGAAGGTAGAGGAAACCTTTTGGCCAGGTGACTATCTGGAAAACTGGAAAGGAATTTGCGTTGAAATATTCAGTCCAAAAGTCGCATCGATTAGTGTTTTGAAAGATGGATCTGTATTCTATGAGAAGAAAGCACAGCATTGTGAAGTGCAAGTGGATGGTCCTGGGGTGTGGCGAGTTGAAGCTCGTCTCGATGGACGACCTTGGATCTACACCAACCCATTTTATATCGGAGTGTGGGGTTATAAGGAGGACTAGAATTATGAAAGCAATTTTTTTTGATGCGAATGGTGTAATATATTATCGACACGAACAGAACCGTTATTTGAAGGACTTCTTGCTAAAGAATAACCTTGCGCTGCCGTCCGATGAAGTGTTGTCTGCTCAAACAGAAGAGCTTCACGATGCATCCCTGAGAGGTCAAATTCCGCAGGAGGACTATTTGAACGCAATTCTTAAAGCCTGTGGTGTGAAAGGTTTATCGCTTTTAAAGGAGGGTCGAGTGGCTATTGAGAAGGATCATGGTAATATTGTCCTATTCCCTATGGTAAAAGATACTCTTGATACCCTTAAGGGAAGGGGATTTTTAGTAGGGGTAATAACCGACGCGGGAGTAAGCAAATCAACAAAATTGGCTTGGTTTAAAAAACAGGGATTAGATATCGTATGGAACGCCTATGCCAACTCGATGGATCTGAAAACCCGTAAACCAGATTTATATATGTTTGAAGCTGCCTTAGAAGAAGCAGGTGTGACGGCAGATGAAACGGTGTTCGTTGGCCATGATGCAAGAGAAATTAATGGAGCTCATCGAGCTGGCCTTCGAACGATCGCATTCAATTATGATCCTGATGTAGAGGCGGATTATTTTGTAGATAAATTTGAAGATTTGTTGATTTTACCTATCCTATGCCAGGTAGAGTAAAAAAAGAGGGTGTAATGTATATGAGAGTATTGGGACGGAGTGGATCGAAGCAAGTGCTTTTGGTTTGGGGTGTTGGGCACCACAGTAACAAATCAGACTACCTTTTATGATAAGAATATCTAAATTATTAACTAAATATGTTAGTATGGTACTGAACGAGTTTGTAGTTGATTAGGTCATCCGACCCCTGGAGCAATCATTATCTTTTAAATGATTAGCTTGCTGTGTAGATGGACTGCCCTTCAACAATCTTGGACAGTATCAGAAGCGAAAGGTCAAAGCCTTTCAGCTTGCGTTACCACAATCTTTCCTTTGGCCTGTGGAGAAAGTTGGAAATGGTAAACTGAATTCCCAGTACTATGGTAAATAGAATTCCTATGGTAATGGTAAACCAAATTCCCATCAGGATGGTAAACAGAATTCCCATTTTAGAGAAACTCCTGTATAGTTTTAGAA
>Ga0268279_1000312_pt1 | contig 32205 bp, 29 predicted proteins | sample saktaG_6_FD_190142 | JGI IMG/M metagenome (GOLD analysis project Ga0268279, IMG submission 190142) | Saline water microbial communities from Sakinaw Lake, British Columbia, Canada - sak_2010_1_5_80m | ecosystem: Environmental > Aquatic > Non-marine Saline and Alkaline > Saline ...
TTACCGCCGGATTGGGATTACTGCTTTTACCGATGATTTGGACAATCCTGGCCCCTTTTCAAAAGACAAGAGTAACAGCCTTTTTAAACCCCGAAAACGATCCCCTAGGCTCTAACTATCAATCTCGCCAGGCAATTATTACCGTCGGTTCCGGGCAAATAATTGGCCGTGGTTTGGGTTTGGGGTCGCAAAGCCGTTTGGCTTTTTTGCCAGAACGTCATAACGACCTCTTGTTTGCTTCTTTTGTCGAGGCTTTTGGTTTCTTGGGGGGGGTCTCGGCCATAATTGCCTACTTAGTCCTTTTTTGGCACTTGCTTAGCCTGTCAGAAAAAATAAACGACCCCTTCGGACAAAATTTTATTATCGGCACTACCACCATGCTCTTTTTCCAAACCCTAGTTAATGTCGGCATGAACATTGGTCTGGTGCCAATTACCGGCCTTAATTTACCCCTCTTTTCCTATGGAGGCTCTTCTTATTTATCCACCATGATTTGTTTAGGAATCATTCAGGCCATTTTTTCCCAACAAAGATTCACCAAAACAGAGGAGCTCAGAATACGCTAAGCTTTTCGGTTTCTTCTACCTGGGGCAGATATGCTATAATGTTTTCACTATGAAAAAGTTTGCCATAGTCGAGGTGGCTGGCCACCAATATCAGGTAGAAGAAGGTGACCAAATCACGGTCAATAATTTGGCGGTTGATTCTGCTAAAGAAATAAAAATAGACAAGGTTTTATTAATGGCCAATGGTAAAACAGAAATTGGCCGACCGTACTTAAAAAATAACACTGTTGAGGCTGAAGTGGTGGAAAACTTAAAAGGGGAAAAGGTTAGAGTGGTCACTTATAAGGCTAAATCTCGCTATCGCAAAGTTAAGGGTTTTCGGCGCCAGCAAACCAAGTTAAAAATTACTAAAATTAATTAAATATGGCTCATACCAAATCGGGCGCTAAAGCCAAACAAAAAAGCCCTCGGCCAGGAAAAAGGCTCGGAATTAAAAAGAACCAAAATCAGCCGGTTATCCCTGGCAACATTATTGTTCGCCAACGAGGTAGTCAGTTCCATCCTGGCCAAGGGACTAAAATGGGCAAAGACTACACCATTTTTGCCATCATTGCCGGATCAGTTAATTTTTTGAAACGACAAGGAAAAAAGTTAGTCGAGGTCGTTAGTTAATGCCTAACCAAGTTCTTAACATTCCCATCGATCACCTTCAGCCCAACCCTCTACAGCCACGGGGAGTTATTGCCCCAGAATCACTAACCGATCTAATTAATTCCATCCGACAGCATGGTATTTTAGAGCCGCTGGTAGTGGCCAAAACTCCGGCCGGGTATCAAATTATCGCCGGAGAAAGACGTTGGCGTTCCGCTAGAATTATTGGTTTAAAAACCGTTCCGGCCATAGTCAAAAAAACTAACCCCCAGCAAATGCTGGAAATGGCTCTAATCGAAAACGTTCAAAGAGAAGATTTGACTTCTCTGGATCGAGCCAAAGCCTTCCAACAGCTTCAAGAAGAATTTGAACTTTCAGTTAGCGAAATTGCCCAAAGAATCGGCAAAAGCGTTGCCTATGTTTCCAATAGCCTGCGCCTGCTTTTCTTACCAGATGCCGTTAAAGACGGGCTTTTATCGGGCCTAATTAGCGAAGGCCACGCTCGAGCTATCGCCGGTTTGAAAACAACAGAAAAAATTATTCAAGTTTATAAACAGATCTTACGAGAAAAGGCTTCGGTTAGACGAGCAGAAGAACTTTCCCGAACCACCAAAAAATCAGAACAAAAATTTACCAGCAAAAAAAATAACCAGCTAATTGGTAGAGAATACCAAACTATAAAAGAAAATCTGCAAGAAAAATTATCTTCTGCCGGTAAGGCCAAAGTAAAAATTAGTCGATCTCGCTCCCAAACCAGAATTACCATTGTCTGGGATGGAGGCATTGAAGAAACTGAAGACCAGTTAAAAAATTTCTACCAAAAGATTTGTGATCAAAAACCAACATTAACCACTGAACCAAAATCAGATAAAGGCCAATAGCGAAATATTGCCCGACCGACAACACTCTCCTTAGCAATAAAACCAAAATCACGACCATCGCGAGAACCGCCTCGGTTGTCTCCTAAAAATAAAAAATGGTCTTGGGGGATAACCTTTTCTTCTCCCTCGTGAAGAAAATCACCAGCGCTAGTGAACACGCCATCGGGTAAATACTCTTCAACTAGGGCTTTGCCATTAATTAAAATGGCCCCATCCTGAACCTCAACCGTTTCCCCTGGTAGGGCTACTACCCGCTTAATATATTCACACTCTACAGCCGCGCAAATTTCGGTCGGCGGCGCTTTAAAAACAACAATTTCGCCTCTTTTGGGTTCTCGAAAACGATAAGAAACTCGTTCGGAAAGAATAAAATCCTTATCGTGAAAATTGGGATACATCGACATACCATTAACCTGGTGGGGACGAAACAAAAACAAATAAATCAAGACAAAGGCGGCCAAAACTAAAGTAATGTCTTGAACAATCTCTAAAAATAATCGCCAAAATTTTTTCACCATGAATTCATTATATAGTTCGACTTGGAGAATAACAAGAAGATTTTTATGCTTCGACAGTGTCGGGATTTGCGATCTTGGTAATAACAACCTCCATGGGTTGAAGGCGTTGATTTTTTTTAGGGTCAAGATGATAATCGGCCCACATTTCCTGACCGGTTAGACTTAAGTCTTTTTTTTGGGCCGGAGTCATCCGAAAATCTGCCCCCAATTCATCCAGGCTGGGCCTAAGAACGTCTTGACAAAACCCCCGTTCCTCTCTAACAATCAATCGTCCGTCATCTTTTAAAACCCTGAAAGCTTCTCTTAATATTTTTTGTAAATATCCTCCAAATTCCTGATCGGGACTCTGGTAATCGGCATACATTGTTGATAGGGAAAAATTTAAATTAACTTCATCAACAGAGCCGTTTTGAAAAGGAAGAGCTTCTTTATCCGTTAGACGTCCTTTAATCCAAGTTAAATTCTTGGGCATTTCCTGAGTCGGCAAATCAGGAAAACCAAGGGGCTCAATAATAAGAAAGCTTTTTTCTGGCTCTGTCTTGGCCCGATTAATAAACAGTTCACCAAAACCAGCGCCAACATCAGCTAATCGAGGTTTTTCTTGGCTTATTTCGTTCATGTTGCTATTGTAACATTTCTTGCCCAGGCGTTGAAAAACTAAGGCCTATGATAAAATAAATTGATTGGTTAGTAAGGGCAATAAAGCACGCATAGCTCAGTTGGTAGAGCGCTTCGTTCACATCGAAGAGGTCTCTGGTCCGAGTCCAGATGCGTGCACAAAGAACAGTTGATAGTCCAAAATTAAAAGTCCAAAGTTAAAAATATAATAAACTAACCGCTTAGGCGACCGCTTCGCGGCTAATCAAAGGCACGCGCCTAAAACCAATTAATTTTCTTCCAGTAAAATCCGGCTATTTCTTAACAACCCCAATCCGGAAAGAGCATAAATTATTTGCTCGTAGTCGTCCTTTTCTGCGCCAATTAAAGAAAAATATTGATTAGAAGCCAAATAATCAAGAGCGGCCAACTTAGATAGGCTATCACCCGCTTCGGCGGAAGCGAATGGCTCTAGCAAACCCCAAGACCAATAATCTAAAACTAATCCCAACTCCTCACTAGCAAGTGACTGTTCGTTAACAAGGGCTAATTCTTCCAAATAAACAATAATTGAGGCTATTTTTTCTAGACCTGTTAACAAGTCGCTTATTTCTAGACGGTCGTTTTTAGCTGATAGAGCCAGCCAATTTCGCAAACGATACCCATAGGTTAGGGCTTGTCGATAATCGTTGGCAATCAAACCCTGCCACCGGATAGTCTTCGTTACTAAGTCTTGATTATTAAGAGAGACTAGATCTTGAAAAAGCTCTTCAATAGGTTGAAGCGTTCCGGTTGTATCTACTTCAATAGATTGACCGAAATTAATCTTGAAGGTGTCTGTCTGGCCTGATTCGATAAAGCCGCCATAATCTCTCCAAGAAGAAGTCGTTCCTAAATCATAAACCCTACCTACTGTTAATCGATAAGGTCCTGCTCCATCGCCAACAATGTTAACCAAATAATCTTTTTCCGGGTCGGGATTGGCAATAATAATCAGTCTGTTCCCTGAATCATCTCCAATAAAAAGAGCCTCTTGAGAAAAATCAACCATTTCTAAATGAGCCGGAGAATGAAGATAAAAAACCAAAAAGTCTTCCTCGTTGGCTAAAAATTCTAAATCTGGCTGGGGCTTTAGACCCAATAGAGCCATAATTTCCGCCACGGCAACTGGGTCGGACAATATGGCTCTGTGGCCAAGGTCAAAAAACCGACCCGATAGTTTCTCATCAGGATAAGCGCTTAGGGTCAGCACCGTTCCATCGCCCCGACTAGAAAATTCTTTTTCGCTAGGCTTACCAAATTGCCAATTACCTAAAATTTGATCAAACCAGGCTAGATCTTTATCAACCATCAACCAACGCAGGGTTTGCTGATTATCACCAAAAATAAAATCGCTTTTTTCATTAGGTGGAATCAGTGGGTTAATTTTTTCTAAGAGTGAATTTATAGGATAATCGCTATCGCTAAAGCTAATATCATGGCCTTGTTTGTCTTTAAGATAAGCAAAATCGGGAAGCATTTCCGCCAGAGCCGGTGATAATCTTCTTAAGGCCTCCTTATCGGTCTCTAGAGGCTGTCTTTGGGTGTTTAAAAATAATTCAAAGGCTAACTTTGTTAGACCATCACGCCAAATTTCCCCACCTTCCCAAGCCCCATAAGCTTCCAACACTCCTCGATGAGGCGAGCCAACGGTAACAAGTTGGTTAATAAAACATTCGTTCTCTTGTTCTTGAAAACAAGCTCGAGCAATTAGGCCGCCCATAGAATGACCAATAATCTTGACACCAGAAGGAGAAGAAGACTGAACAATGTTTTCAATAAAACTATAAAGCTTATTTGTGGTATCAGATATTGAATTAAGCCAGTTGTAATTAAAAATAAATAAATCTTTATTCTTCTCATAGCCATTGGCCTCCAAAGAGGTAATAATGTTGTCGTAAACCCTTACCCCCGGGGTCATATGCCAACCATCAGGGTCGGGTTGGCCCAAAAACATTTCCTTAAAATTAAAAGAGGCTCCGTGACCGGGAATTAACACAACCGGAGTATTTATCTTAGTTATTCGGATATCATCAAAATAGACTTCAGAAGGATAGGTCGCCCCAGTGGAGACCTTAAGACCAACGGTGCCAGAATATATCGGTACTTTTTCATCTGTAAAATCAAACACAAGATTCTCACCAACATAAAATAAAATTCTATTTTTAATAACTACAACTTTTAAACTATAAACAATATTATTAGAAAAAGACCAGTTCTTGCAATTATCCCAACCAACGCCGTCTGTCCATTTTTCTATACAAACAATGTTTTTGTCAGAATCTATGTGTATACCATAACGATTTTCTGTATCCCTAACTCTAAATATTAGATTTTTATCAGCACCGCTTAAGGCAAGCATTTTTAACTCAAACATATAATCTTCTAAATCCGCTACTTTTAATAATGCCTCCGTTACGGTATTTCTCTTAGACACTTTTGTACCAAACATTTTGTTCTCTCCAAATTCCTCAATCGTCCAATCCCCAGAGAGAATGTCCCAAAAACTTGAACCCTCATCAAAATGGTCCTCAAAAACAACAAGTCCTGAGCCATAAACAGAAGAAGGAAAAGAAAGAAAAATTGTAAGAAATAAATAAGCTGATAAAATTAAGATAAGCTTTTTCATTGTTATGAGAATATTTAAAAAAAAGGACCTTGTCAATAAAAAAGAAAGGAAATTAAACAGAATAATTTCCGAAAAAAGCTTCACCTATACTCCATTGTTTAAAAAAATCAAAAAGTATATTAAGGGCCAACCAGAAATATTAGATGCCGGCTGTGGAGAAGGGAACATCAGTTTGCTTTTGGCTAAAAATGATGGCAGGGTCTGGGGCATAGACATTTCAAAAGAAGCAATTGTGTCTGCCAAAAAAAAGATGAAGATGTTGGGCCTACAAAATCGCGTTACTTTCCTCATTGAAGATCTAGAAAGATTAACTCTAAACAAAAAATTTGATGTGATTATTTGTATAGAAGTGCTAGAACACATAAAAAACGATAATCGGGCAATAAAAAATCTTTTTTCTCATCTCAAAAATAAAGGTTTAGTAATTATAACCGTACCCTCTAAGAATGCTCCACTGTACAGATTAAAATTTATCAAAAAATACGATATGGAAGTCGGACACCTAAGAAGATATGACGAAAAAACATTAACAAACAAATTAAAAAGGGCGGGTTTTGAGCAAATAATATTAGAAAAAACAGAGGGCGTCTTTAGGAACTTCCTCTTTTTTACTTCTTCTGGTAAATTACTATTAAAATTTGCAAATAGGCTTCTCTTAATATCAAAAATTTTCGAAAAAATAGACTGTCTTTTCCTAAAGATGTTTGAAGGGGCACAAATAACAGCTTTTGCAATTAAAAAATGATAGTTGGTATAGACGGTAGACCTATTGAGGGAAAAAAAATAACGGGCATAGGAGAATATACAAAAAACCTTCTACATGGACTTTCTCTTGCCGGAATAAGATGTAATCTTTATTGTACAAGAGTGCCCAAAAAAATAAATATTCCAAAAAATACTAAACTAAAAATACTAAAAACTAAAAATAAATATTTTTTCGAACAAATATTCTTATATCAAGAATTATCCAAAAATCCTCCCGACATTTATCATGCAACAACTGGTTTAGGACTTCCTCTTTTTTACAAAGGACCCCTTGTTTTAACAATTCACGATATTATCCCCATAACAAGAAAAAATTACTTTAAAAATTCTAAATTTCCTATTATTTCAAAAAAACTTTTTTTTATTAACACAAAAGCTGCAATATATAAGGCAGAAAAAATAATTTCTATAAGTAAAACAACAAAAATAAACATAATAAAAAATTTTGACATTAAGAAAAATAAAATAAAGGTAATATATCCTGGAATTTTTACACCCAAAAAAATGAATTTTAAAATTATAAAAAGGTTTGGTTTGGAAAAAAGTAGTTTTGTTTTAAATAATGGAGGAATAAGCGAAAGAAAAAACCTTAAAAGGCTAATCGAAAGTTTTGTTTTCGTAAATAAAGTCTATCCAAGAACCAAACTTGTGATAACAGGCGAAAATACCTTATATCAGAAATCACTTAAAAAAATAGCGGAGTACACGGGAGTAGAAAAAAACATAATTTTCACCGGGTTTATCGAAAGAGATTGTTTGTGGGCTTTAGTTAAAAAGAGTGACTTTATTTGTTATCCCTCAGAAGACGAAGGCTTCGGATTACCCATAATTGAGGCTGTTGAGTTGGGGAAACCCATAATACTAAGCGATATCCCTGTTTTTAGAGAAATTGCTAAAGACTTTGCTTTATTTATTAATCAAAACAGTGCTCGCTCAATAGCAAGAGGAATAATAGAGCTTAAAAACAAAAAACTACTCCAAAAAAACCTTATAAGAAAATCTTCATATAAAAAAAACTTTTTTTCTTGGGAAAAAACAATTAGAAAAACAATTGAAGTATACAAAAAAATAATCAAATGAAAATTTCTCTTGTCGCCACTGTCCTTAATGAAGAAAAAAGTATCGATTCTTTTTTAGAGTCAATAGAAAAACAAACTGTGGCTCCTGAAGAAATCATCCTCGTCGATGCCGGTTCCCAAGATAAAACTGTCCCAAAAATTAAAGCCTGGCAAAAAAATCTACCCATAAAGCTGATTATCAAGCCCGGCGCTAACCGCTCTCAAGGCAGAAACATCGCTATCAAAAAGGCCAAAAACCAAATAATTACCATCTCCGACGCCGGATGCACCCTTGACCATGACTGGTTAAAAGAAATTACCGGCCCTCTAAAGAAAAAAAATACTTTCGTTGCTGCCGGCAATTACCAGCCAGTCGCCAAAACCCCCTTCCAGAAATGTCTAGCGCTTTACACCTGCGCCGATATTTACCGAAAAAACAAAAACCAATTTTTACCTTCGTCACGATCCTTAGCCCTAAAGAAAATTGTTTGGGAAAGGGTGGACGGCTACCCTGAAGAACTTAACTATTGTGAAGACTTGGTGTTTGATCAAAAAATTAAAGGGGCTGGGTTTTGTTTCTTTTTTTCCCCTGGGGCAATCGTTTATTGGCCTCAAAGAAAAAATCTAAAAGAAGCTTTTAGGCAATTTTATAATTATGCCTGGGGCGATGGCCAGGTTTTTTTCTCTCAATATCAAACCCATTCTGCAAAAATTAGTTTTATTTTCCTTCGTTACTTGGTCGGCCTGTTTACTCTATTTTTGGTAATAAAACAACCAAGCCTGTGGCCAATTCCAGTGTTTCTCTTGTTAACATATCTGGCTTTCTGGCCAATAATTAAATTTAGAAAAAGATTATCCCGGCAAACACTGGTCTTTGCCCCTTTTATCCAGTTGTTATCTGATTTGGCTGTTATGGCTGGAACCCTAAGGGGTATTTTAGAAAAGATAAGAAAAAAGGTATAATTATTATCAATGTCTTTAGGCCAAAATAATCAGGTTAGCACGATACTAATTGCCAAAGATAAAATGCCTCGTCAGGACCTCTCCTGGTGCGACCAGACCATCGTCCTTGATACCGCCGAAGATGGCGCAGAAAGCAGAAACCGGGCCCTAAAACAAGCTAAAAACCGCTGGGTCTTATTCTTAAAAGAAGATGAATCTGTTTCTCAAGAACTGGCCAGAGAAATGGGCGGCTTTATTAATCTAGCCGACCAAGGGGGTTATACCGGCGCTCAAATACTAATCAAAAAAGTTTTTTTAAAACAAGCCCTTGGTCATGGCAGCTGGTTTACCAAAAAAGAAATCCGCCTGGGAAGAAGAGTGGGAGAATGGTCAGAAGAAAATGGTTTTTTGGTTTGGACTTTCCCCGGCCAAAAAGCCATTCTTGCTAACCCACTGGTTCAGCAACCTTATGAAAACCTAGCTCAATTATTGGCCAATATCAATTGGCAAACCACAAAAGAAGCCCAAAAAGCCTACCAAAATCAAAAAAAGTGTTCAGTGTTGGGAGTTGCTTTTTTACCCTTGATAACCTTCAAGGAAAACTTTTTTTTAAAACTTGGCTTTCTTGATGGACCAGCGGGGTTTATTTTAGCGGTTTTGGAGGCCTTTAGGGTTTTTCTGGCAAGTAGCAAGCTTTGGTTATTGAGGCAACAAAAAAAGATTGTTAAGGCCGATAACTAACAACCAACTCTTCTTTACTTTGATTGCCGGCTTTGTCTTTGGCGATAATGATAATTGAGTTGGTCCCATCGGCCAAGGAGTAAGAAACTTCAAAGCCGCCATCTAAATCAACAACCACCTTCCTTTCATTAACGGTAATAACAGCGCTATCCTCTGTTTTTCCTTTAATAAAAATTTCTCTTTTATCACCGGAAAAAGTTTGGTTATTTTCAGGAAAGGCAACATCAAGTTTGGGAGGCTCTTTATCCAAAACTATTGTTTGACGAACCGATTCCTGACTTTTATTGCCAGCCATGTCTTCGGCAAGAGCATAAATATTGTTATCGCCTTGACTAAGGTTAATATCACCGACTCGAAAAGCGCCGCTCTCACCAACAACCATCTTTTTAATTACTTCTCCATTCAGAAACAAGCTAAGCTCAGACAATGCCTCCGCTTCGCCAACCACTTCTAAAATAGCGCTATTAGTTGCTTCGGGTAGAGGATCAATAATGGGCGGCGCTGGAGGTAGGGTATCTCGAGCAACACCAACCATCTCTTCACCGTTTGAATCATTAAAAATTCCAGTAAAACGACCGAGGTAATCGATGCCATATTCAAAAAACCCCCAAACACCACCAACCAGCAGTAAAAACAACAATAAAAACCACCACCTAGTGCCAACGCTGGCTTTTTCTTTGGAAGGGCTTGATAAACGAAAACTTTTTGGTTTTTTAAATTTAGCCATTGTCTATTAACTTCTTCCCCTATGAGCCAGAGGAGGGAATTGAACCCTCAACCTCTGCTTTACGAAAGCATTGCTCTACCATTGAGCTACCCTGGCCAGTTCCAGAGCGGCGGACCGGACTTGAACCGGCGACCTTCTCCTTGGGAAGGAGACATTCTACCACTGAACTACCGCCGCAAAACTCCACCATAATCTATGCGGTATTATAACAAGATAGAATAATACGAGCAACGCGAGTACCAGGCGTTACGCGCGACCGAAGGGAGCTATAACAAGATCCAATCGCGTGAGCCAGAGGCGAACACAAAAACGGTACGCCCTTTTCACACCCCGGGGGTGGACAAAACCACCCACCACCAAAAGGCTGTTTGAAAGACAAACATTTTATTAATCCCAAAAATATTTTTGGGATTAATTTTAGGGCATTACCAAAACTTGTCCAGCGTAGATCAAACCAGGGTTAGAGCCAATAGTGGCTTCGTTAGCCTCGTAAACATTGGTCCATTGATAGCCATCACCATAAACAGCAACAGCAATCTTCCAAAGACTATCCCCAGACTGAACGGTATAGGTATTAACCCGAGCCTCATCGTCAACCAAATCTGTTTCTGGCCAACGAACGGCCACATCTGGAATAAGTAGTTCCTGACCAACTAATAAGAAGTTGGCATTTCTTAGACTGTTTGTTTGAGCAATGTCAACCCAGTTATAGCCAGAACCATAATATTCTTGGGCAATGCGCCAAAGGTTTTCACCCTGGCCAGTCCTATGGATTATTGGTAGGGTCGAGGCAATCGACTCCTCTTTTTGTCCCTCTTCAATGGCTTGATCACCATTTAATAAGCTAATTTCATCGCGAGACTGAAAGAAATTGAAAAGAAGAGTACCGGCAACAACAACGACCAAAACACCTAAAACAGCGCTAATGGTTCTTTCTGAAAGCTTAATTTTCTTGAGGAAATTTTTTAAAGTCATTCCTGCCTTATTTTCACCTCCTTAATTTGTAATTTAGGTTTCCGGGCAGGATTTTTGGCGGGGCCGACGAGACTCGAACTCGCGACCTTCTGCGTGACAGGCAGACGCTCTAACCAACTGAGCTACGGCCCCATCGACCAATTAACCTATATTGTAACCGCTCTGCCCCCCTTCGTCAACGAAACAGTTAAAGTCTGATTTTACTAATGTTATACTTAAATTAACTCCTATGTCCCAACTAACTAATCAAGAAATTACCCAAATCCTCCGTCAAGTTGCCGCTAGTCTAGAGATAAAAAACGAAGACCGCTTTCGAATTAGCGCTTTTCAAAGAGCCGCCGATAATGTTGAAAAATACCCCGTTCCTCTGGTTGGGCTTTGGCAAGAAAAAAAGTTGACAGCTGTTCCGGGAATTGGTCAAAGCATTGCTCAAAGCCTGGACCAAATATTTACCACCGGCCAGTCCCAAGATTTCAAAAACATTACTGCCCCCATTCCCAAGGCCGTTTTTACCTTAATGACTATTCCCGGCATTGGTCCTAAAACAGCCTATCAGCTAACAAAAGCCCTAAAAATCAAATCGGCCGACAACGCCATTGCCAAACTCAAACAGGCCGCTCAAAATGGCCAAATTAAAAATATTTCCGGGTTTGGCGTCAAAAAAGAGCAACAAGTCCTGGCCAACATTAAGCGCTGGCAAGACCAGCAAAAAAACAACCCCAGGCTACTTCTTTATGAGGCAGACCAGGTTGCCAAAGAAATAATTGCCTATTTAAAAAAATCTGAAGCCGTTTTAGCCGCTTGTCCCTTGGGAAGCCTGCGTCGAAAAACCGACACCGTTGGTGACATTGATATCGCCGTTACTAGCAAAAACCCCAAACAGGTAATTAGTTATTTTGTTAATTTTCCCGAGAGCAAAAAAATTCTCACTCAAGGAGAAAAGGCCTCAGCCAGTATTTTACTAACCAGTAAAAAACAGGTCGACCTAAAAGTGGTGACCCCTAAACACGCAGGTTCCATGATGCAGCATTTTACCGGTTCCAAGGATCACAATATCGCCTTAAGAGAGTTGGCCCTAACAAAAGGCCTAAGCCTGTCCGAATATGGCATCAAAAATCTAACCACAAAGCAGCTAGCCTCTTTCTCAAAAGAAAAACCATTTTATCGTTTCCTGGGCTTATCATGGATACCGCCAGAAATAAGAGAAAACAATGGAGAAATTGAGGCGGCCAAGCGACAATTCCAAGGCAAACCAAACGGCTTGCCAACATTAATAAAAACAGGGGACATTAAGGGCGACCTCCATATTCATTCTAATTTTGCCATTGAATCATCTCATGACTTGGGTACCGCTTCCGCTGAAGAAATTATTTCTTGGGCCAAAAAAAATCAATACCAGTATTTGGCTTTCACCGAACATAATCCTAGTCAAAGCGGCCATACTAAAAAAGAAATAATTAGTCTTTTAAAAAGAAAGAAAAAGTGGATTGAACAAATAAATTGTTCTTCTAAAGAATTATCAAAAAAAAGAATACAAAATTTACCCTTTATTTTTAATGGACTGGAGATTGATATTAGACCCGATGGGGGTTTAGCCATACCCGAAGAGGCTTTTGCCTACCTTGACTTTGCTATTGTCGGTATCCACAGTCGATTTAATCTTGACAAAGAAGCTATGACCAAAAGAATAATTAAGGGCCTGTCTTACCCCAAAGCAAAAATATTGGCTCATCCGACCTGCCGCCTAATTAACAAAAGGCCCCCGATAGAAGCCGACTGGGATAAAATTTTTTCCTTTTGTCAAAAAAACAACAAACTCATCGAGATTAATGCCGCTCCGCGGCGACTTGACTTGCCTGATTTTTTAATTCGACAGGCAATCAAGAAAAAAATAAAGCTGGTTATTAATACCGACAGCCATGACCTTGGCCGATTAGCCCTTATGCCCTACGGGGTTTTCACTGCTCGTCGAGGCTGGGCGCAAAAAAGCGATGTTGCCAACACCCTGCCTCTAGACAAAATTAAAAAAATTTTGCTATCCTCTATATTAAGAAAAAGAAAACCCAAAATGGAGGTGATAAACAAATGATTTTAGCAATAGTTTTATTAGGTATTTTTGTTGGTGCGGCCGCTTATGTTGCCGTAACTTACAACTTTTTTATCGTTACCAAGACTCGTATCCAGGCTCAAATGGAAGAATTGGGCAACCAATTAAAAAGACGGGCCGAATTCCTACCTCAGGTGGCTGATATTATCGCTATCAACACTGATCAAGAAAAAGAAGTTTACAAGATGATTACCGAAGCCCGAAAAAACGTTAATCGGGCCAATAAAGACCATGATCCGGAAGGGTTAATCAGGGCCGCCTCTGAGGTAGAGCAGGCCATTGGCTCAATTCAGGTTCTAGTTGAAAGCAACCCGGAGCTTAAGACTGCCGAAGTGGTTATCGAGGCTCAGAACAACTTACGCGACACTCAAGATAAAGTTATGTACGCCAAAAGAACCTTGATCGATCTGGTCCAAAACTTTAACGCTCGGGTGCTTGGTTTTCCCAGCAATTTAGTGGCCAAAATGTTCGGTTTTCAAACCCAAAAGGGTTTGGAACTAGCCGACACTAAAGAGGCTATTTCGGTCAGTCAAGAAGATATGACCAATCCTAAAATTAAAAGAGATTAATTAGCAATCAGCAACATATCTTGCTAAAAAGTTTTGGGTTAGTTATAATTATTGGTAATGGCTAATGTCTATCAGCAAGTTGACCAAAATCGAACCAAATCCTTTTTGGTAATGGCTGGCTTTTTTATTTTTGTTGTTTTAGCCGGCTGGTTAATTTCCCAAGTTTTGGATTGGGGGATAATGGGTTTGTTTCTGGCTTTTATTTTTGCTTCAGGATCAACTTTAGTTAGCTATTACCAGGGCGATAAGATTGCTCTTACCTTAGCCGGAGCCAGGCTGGCTAAGGCAAAGACAGAGCCAAAGCTTTATAGCGCGGTCGAAAATTTAGCTCGGGCCGCTCAAATCCCAACTCCTAAAATTTATGTTGCTCCCGACCTGGCCATGAATGCTTTTGCCACCGGAAGAAACCCTGAAAACAGCAGTATTTGCGTCACTCAAGGCCTATTAGACAATCTTAACCAAACCGAATTGGAAGGAGTTATTGGCCACGAAATCGCTCACGTTAAAAATTTAGACACCCGCCTTTTTACCATTGTAGCAATTCTAATTGGTATGATTGCCCTGCTGTCTCGCTTTGCCTTTTATTCCCGACCCAATCGAGATCGCAATCAGGGTGGGGGAATATTATTTATCTTTGGTATAGTGGCGATTATTTTGTCTCCTCTGGTTGGCCAATTAATTCAACTGTCTATTTCCCGAAGACGAGAGTTTTTGGCTGATGCTAGCTCCGCTCTTCTAACCAGACAGCCGTCCGGCCTAATTGGCGCCCTAAAGAAACTGGCCCAAAACCATCAACCACTTCGGTCCGCCAATAACGCCACCGCCCATTTTTATATCGTCAACCCCTTCTTTTCTCGAGGAAAACTGTCGGGTTTAGCAAAACTTTTTAATACTCACCCGCCCATTGAAGACAGAATTATCGAACTAGAAAAAGTAATGTAAAAAAACAATATGGCTTTTAATCCGGAAAAGTTAACCATCAAGGCTCAACAAACTTTATCAGGAGCTCAAAGTCTGGCTCAAGAAAACCACCACTCAAGCCTTGATCCTCTCCATATTTTGGCCGCCCTTTTGGCCGATAACGAAGGCGCCACTGTCGCGACCCTGACCCAAAACCAAATCGACGCCAACAAACTAAATAATCTAGTTCAAGAAACTCTTCAGGCTCTTCCCCGGGTTGGCGCCGAAAGCGAGCAAGTTTATGCTTCACCCCAAACCGCCAGGGTTCTTAACCAAGCAGAAAAAGAAATGGCTTCTTTTGGCGATAATTATATTTCTTCGGAACATCTTTTTTTGGCCCGGTAACCGTTGATAGCCAAGCCAAAGAGTTGCTTATCGGGCAGGGGGTTCAAAAAAGCCAGGTGATTAAAGCTTTTACCGACCAGCGCCAGGGACAAAAGGCTGATTCACAAAACGCCGAAGGTAAATACCAGGCCTTAGAAAAATTTACCATTAGCCTCACCAGCTTGGCCCAAGAAGGCAATCTTGACCCGGTAATTGGTCGAGATCAAGAAATCAGACGGATTATGGAAATCTTATCGCGCCGACGGAAGAACAATCCGGTTCTTTTGGGTGATCCGGGGGTGGGTAAAACTGCTATTGTCGAGGGTTTGGCCCAAAGAATTATTGCCAACGATGTTCCTGAATCACTAAAAAACAAAGAAATTATCGCTCTTGATTTAGCGGCGATGCTGGCCGGGGCTAAATTCAGAGGCGAATTTGAAGAACGGCTCAAGGCCGTCGTCTCCTCAATCGAAAAAGCCGGCGGCCGCTATATTCTCTTTATTGATGAACTTCATACCCTGGTTGGTGCCGGCGGCGCCAAGGGGGCAGTGGATGCTTCTAATATGTTAAAACCGGCTCTGGCCCGAGGAACGCTTCATGCTATTGGCGCTACTACTATCAACGAATACCGCCAACACATCGAAAAAGACGCTGCCCTAGAGCGACGTTTTCAGCCTATCACTATCGATGAACCATCCGACGAAGATACCTTGGCAATTTTACGAGGCCTAAAAGAAAAATATCAGCTTCATCATGGGGTAAGAATTTCCGATCAGGCTCTAATCGCCGCTATCAACCTATCCAATCGCTATATCTCCAACCGTTTTTTACCCGATAAGGCCATTGATTTAATTGATGAAGCCGCCGCCGCCCTAGCCATCGAAATTCAAAGTGTGCCTAAAAAAATTGATGATTTAAGACGCACGCTAAGGCAGGCCCAAATTGAACTGGCGGCAGTAAAAAAAGACAAAAATAAAGACCGGGCTCAAGAACTAGAAAGGGTTATTGCCGATACTCAAGAAGAATTGAGAGGCCTAGAGACTAAATGGAACCAGCAAAAAGAAATTTTAGAGACTGTTAAAACCAACCGCCAAAAAATAGAACAGCTCGCAATCGAGGAGGAAAGAGCCGAACAGGCAGTCGACCTAGAAAAAGCGGCCCAAATTAAATATGGTCAAATTCCCCAGGCCAAACAAGAACTGGACCAGGCTTTAGCTACCTGGGACAAAATTCCTGAAGAAGAAAAGCTAATTAAGCAACAAGTTGACGAAGAACAAATTGCTCAAGTTGTTTCCCGCTGGAGTGGTATTCCGGTAACTCGCTTAGTCGAATCTGAGGCTCAAAAATTAGCCAAGCTAGAAGAGGAGATCCACAAAAGGTTTATTAACCAAGACGAGGCGGTCGTGGAAGTGGCCAATGCGATTAGAAGGAATCGGGCCGGGATTGGTGACCAGGCTCGTCCTATCGGCACCTTTCTATTTTTGGGTCCTACCGGAGTGGGTAAAACTGAACTGGCTAAAACCCTAGCTTATGTTTTATTCAACGACGAATCGGCCATGATTAGAATCGATATGTCAGAATATCAAGAAAGACATACCGTTTCTCGCCTAATTGGTTCTCCCCCCGGCTACATCGGCCACGAGGAGGGTGGCCAGCTAACTGAGGCGGTTCGCCGAAAACCCTATAGTGTCATCCTTTTTGATGAAATCGAAAAGGCTCATCCTGATATTTTTAATCTTTTCTTACAAATTTTTGATGACGGTCGATTAACTGATTCCCAAGGGCGAACGGTTAATTTTCAAAACACTATTATTATTATGACCTCCAACCTAGGCAGTGATATTATCCAAAGGGAAAACAACAAACAAATTTTAGTCGATAAAATCACCCAGCTGGTGCAGACAACCTTTAAGCCTGAATTTATCAATCGGCTCGATCAAATTGTTCTCTTCGAAAAACTAACCAAGGCTCAAACTGGCCAGATTGTTGACCTTCAACTAGAACAAATCAAGAAAAACTTGGCCAAAAACCGAAAACTAACTCTTGAAGTTAACCCAGAAGCCAAAAAGCTCATTGCTGATCTTGGTTATGACCCCCAATACGGGGCCCGACCACTAAAGCGACTAATTCAAAACAATATTCTTGATAAAATTGCCCTCTTGATTGTTGACGGCAAAATTAAAGAAGGCCAAACAATAACAGTCGGCGTTACTAAAAAGCACACTTTCCAAATTACCCCGATTAAATCCTAGCCTTGATAGATCCCGGATCTGTCAAAACCGGGCCCGGTCCCAAACAAGTTTTCCCAACAATTTTTGTTTCAAGAAATGTTAAAATTAATAACATGAGTCAAAAAAGAAAAACTGTTTCTGTTGATCACTTGGAAAAATTAGCCAACCTCAAAATCAGAGCCGAGGAAAAGGCCGCTATTGGCCCCCAACTAGAAGAAACCATCAAATATTTTGCTATTCTCGACCGGATGAGCAACCTAGAAAAAGAGGCGCCCACCTTTCAGGTTACCGATAACACTAATATTGTTGCCGAGGATAAGGCCCAACCCGGCCTGCCAAGAGAAAAAATCTTACCAGCCCAAAAAAAGTTTTTCACCGTCAATAATGATTAAGTTTAACGAAAAGGGCCGAGGCTTGCTTTCTTGGCGCCGGCAATTAATTAAAAAACAGGTTTCTTCTTTAGAAATTTGCTCTACCTATCTTAAAAAGATCGAACAAAAAAATGGCCCCCTTAATGTTTATTTGACCATTAATCAACAGCTTTTAAAAGAAGCCAAAAAGGCCGACCAGGCCATAAGTAAAAACCCAGACGCTTTTAAAAATCAGCCCTTGTTGGGTCTACCTATTGCCGTTAAAGATAATTTTTGCACTCTTGGTTTAGCCACCAGGGCCAGTTCTGCCGTTTTAAAAGACTATCAGCCCCCCTACGAATCAACCGTTACTCAAAAACTAAAAAATGCCGGAGCCCTAATTTTAGGCAAAACCAATATGGATGCCTGGGCTCATGGTTCCTCCACTGAAACCTCTGATTTTGGTCCCACCAGAAACCCTCACGATACCAGCCGGACTCCGGGCGGTTCCTCGGGTGGTTCAACTGCCGCTGTCGCCGCCGATATGGCCCCGGCCGCTATTGGCTCCGAAACGGCTGGCTCCATCAGACAACCAGCCGCCTGGTGTGGCGTGATTGGCTTAAAACCCACTTATGGCCGAGTTAGTCGCTGGGGAATAATTGCCATGGCCTCATCCCTAGATTGTCCCGGGCCCCTTACCAAAACAGTGGCCGACGCCGCCTTAATTTACAATCTTCTCGCCGGACCCGATGATCAGGATGCCACGACCATTAAATCCCCAGCCCCAAAACTGCCCCTCAAAAAAACGCTACCGGAAAAAAAATTAACTATCGGGTTACCTAAGGAATATTTTTCTCTAACGGAGAAAGAGACTAGTCAAAAAGTAATGGCCATTGCCAATCAATTAAAAAAATCGGGCCACCAAATAAAGGAAATTTCCCTTTTAGATCCGAAAATTAGCATTGCCGTTTATACCATTTTGCAAAGAGCCGAAGTTTCTTCCAACCTGGCCCGCTACGATGGCATTCGCTACGGCCAAAACCGGACCTTTTTCGGCTTAGAAGCCCTACGGCGAATTATGCTGGGCACCTTTGTTCTTTCCGCCGGCTATTTTGATCAATACTATCTTAAGGCCCAAAAGGCCCGAACTAAAATTATTAACGATTTTGCTAGCACGTTTGCAAAGGTTGATCTAATCCTGGCTCCTACTACCCCCACCACAGCTCTTGAGGTCGGGGCCTGGAAAAAAAGCGCTATGTTTGGCGAAATGCAAGATATTTTGGTTGAAGGAAGCGCCCTGGCGGGATTACCCGCCGTTAATCTTCCCTATGGCCTTGACCAAAGGGGTTTGCCAATTGGCCTACAGGTGATTGGCCCCCAAAGGCAAGAAGATCAAATTATCAGACTGGCTTATCAAATTGAAACCCTAATCCATGAAGAAGATTAATCTCCCGGAAATTTTTCACAATAAAAATTTTTGTCTACTTTTGTTTTCTCAACTATGCTCTAATGTGGCGGCGACAATCATTCTCTTTTCAATTATTAATATCGTTTTTTTGGAGGTTGGCTCATCATCGGTTATCGCCTTAATCACCATCCTTTACTACTTACCAGGGACTTTCTTGGGAATTTTGGCCGGCACCATTGTCGATAAAGTTAATAAGAGAAAGGTTTTTTTTATTAGCAATTTATCCCAAGCGGTAATTGCGTTATTTTTTTTAACCATTAAAAACCAAATTTTTTTGGCTTTTCCCTTAGTGCTTTTTTATTCTCTCTTCGATGAGCTTTTTAATCCGGCCATGGGAGCAATTTTGCCTAACGTAGTCAAAAAAGAAAACCTGGGTATGGCCAACACCCTCTGGTTCTTCGCCGCCCAGGGCTCCATCATCTTAGGATCGCTAATTTCAGGGCTGGTTCTTAGTCTAGCATCAAACTATCAGTTGGTTTTTCCTCTAGTCTCTTTAATGCTTATCGGGGGAGTTGCGGCCATCGCCTTAATCCCGGAAAAATTCCTTAACCATAAGAAAACGCTTAAGAGAGCCTGGGAAGATTTTAATCCAGAAGAGTTCCTCTCTGACGTTAGAGACAGCCTGTTTTTCTTAAAAAATAATCGGCTGGTTTTGTTCCCCATTCTCTTCTTGGCTTTGGTACAAACCTTTATTGGCGCCGCCATTAGCATCGCCCCGGTTTTGGCCCAAACCCTTAATGTCCCTATCACTAGCGCCTCTTTATCTATTGTCACTCCCGGTCTTATTGGTGCCATTATCGGCGGAGCCTGGGCTAGCAAGATCATCAAAAACGGTCAATTAAGAAAAAAATCCTTAATCATTAACGGCTTACTCTTTTCCGGAGTCAGCCTTATCTTCATTTTTTTAGCCAGCCTGTCTTCTCTGGCTCCCTATCTGGTTTGGGTGCTGTTAATCGGCCTGGGCCTATCTTTTATCCTCACCGTTATCCCCGCCAAAACGCTGATTCAAGAACACGCCCCTTTCGAAATTCGCGGTCGCATTTACGGCATCTTAAATATGTTGATTTCTTTGGCCGGGATGTTACCATTACTGCTGATTGCCTCCTTAGTGGACTTAATCGGAGTTAGAGTGGTGATCATTATTGCCGGCTTAACACTAATTAGCTTAAGCATGATCTTTCATCGGCACCAGAATCTTATTTTCCAAAAAATTAAACAAATATGACTGAAGCAAAATTTTTTCCCGTTATCGGCCTGGAAATTCACATTGAATTAACCACTGTCAGAAAAATGTTCTGTAATTGTCCGGCCGATCACTTTTTTAAAGAACCTAATACCCAAACCTGCCCTGTCTGTCTAGGTTTACCCGGAGCCCTGCCGGTACCCAACAAGGAAGCGATCAGAAGAACCTTGCTTTTGGCCTTGGCCCTGAAGTGCCAAATTAATCAAAAAACCTGGTTTGACCGAAAAAACTATTTTTATCCTGATTTGCCAAAGGGCTACCAAATTAGCCAATTTTTCCGACCAATGGGAGTTGGCGGCCAGGTAAACCTTGACACAGGCCAAAAAATCAACATTAGAGAGATTCACTTGGAAGAAGATACGGCTAAATCATTAATTAGGGGTAAAAAACGATTACTTGATTTTAATAAGTCTGGCGTTCCTTTAATTGAGGTGGTTTCCCAGCCCGACCTAACCAGCCCTCAAGAAGCCAAAGATTATGCTCAAAAAATCCATCAGCTGGTTCGAACGCTAAAAATATCATCGGCTGATATGGAAAAGGGTCAAATGAGACTAGAGGCTAATATTTCCCTAAAAAAAGATCCTAAAGACCCTCTGCCAAACTACAAGGTGGAAATAAAAAATATTAACTCCTTCCGTTATCTTCATGATGCCATTGTTTATGAAATCAACCGTCAAAGCCAATTGCTGTCGGCTGATAAAAAAATCATTCAAGAAACTAGGGGTTATAATCCGCGTCAAAAAACCACCTTTTCCCAAAGAAGCAAAGAAGAGGCCTATGAATACCGCTATTTCCCTGAACCCGATATCCCACCTCTCAATCTAAAAAAACTTTTTCGCCTAGACGAGTTAAAAAAATCTTTACCCGAACTTCCTAAAGAAACAATCGCTCGGCTAATTGATCGATATCGCCTTAGTCCCTATCAGGCCGATATCTTAGTCAGAAAATATCCCGACCGGGCAGAAAAAACCCTAGAAATTGCCGTCGAGGAAAAAATTACTGTTAGCGAAACCGTTAATGCCATTATTAATCGCGATTATCCCCTGGAAAAAACCACCCCTGAAGAATTCATTGACAAAATAAAATCGGCCCAAAAGTCGGTGTTAATATCCGGAGACGACTTAAAGACTATTGTTAACCAGGTTGTTAGAAAAAACCCAAAAGCCCTCGACGATTATCGAGCCGGTAAAAGAGCTGCTTTAGGCTTCTTAATTGGCCAAGTTCAACAAAAAACCAAAGGAAAAGCCGATATTACCAAAACTAAAGCATTGTTAGTTAAAATTTTAAATCGTGGCTAAAAAAGATTTTGTCCACCTCCATGTTCACAGCGACTATTCTTTGCTGGATGGTTTGGCTAAAACAAAAGAAATTGCCCCTAAAGCTAAAAGCTTAGGCATGAAATCAATCGCTCTAACTGATCATGGGGGGATGTATGGGGCCATTAAATTCTACAATAGCTGCCGCCAGGTCGGCATTAAGCCCATTATCGGCTGTGAGATGTATCTTGCTCCCGGGCCTATGACCGAAAAAGCCGGCGGCCCAAACTTAATGCCCCACCATTTAGTTTTACTGGCCAAAGACTTCACCGGCTACCAAAACTTAATGACCCTAGTAACAAAAGCCCATCTTGAGGGTTTTTATTATAAACCCCGGATTGATATTGACTTGCTAAAAAAACATTCTCGGGGTCTAGTGGCTCTAAGCGCCTGTCTTCATGGTTTGGTTCCAGCCCTATTATTAGAGGAAAGAGATAACGAGGCGGCCCAAAAAGCCAAAGAGCTCTATGAAATTTTTAATGGCGATTTTTATCTTGAGCTTCAACACCACCCGAAAATTGCCGACCAGGGCCGGGCCAATAAAAAACTGATCAACCTCTCTCGTCTTTTGGGTATTCCCTTAGTAGCCACCAACGACGTCCACTATTTAGAAAGTGACGATGCCGAAGCCCAAGACGCTCTAATGGCCATTGGGATGCAAAAAACCATTAACGACCCCAATCGTCTAAGCATGCTCGACTCGCCCGATTTTTACCTTAAGGGACCAGAAGAAATGTGGCGCGATTTTGCCGATTTTCCTGATGCCCTTAACAACACCTTAAAAATCGCCGAAACCTGCCAATTGATAATCCCCCTAGGCAAGGCCGTTTATCCCTCTTTTCCTTTACCCAAAGGCGAAACTAATTCGGCCCTTTACCTGAAAAAATTTACCTCTCAACAGGCTAAAATTCGTTATGCTAAAGTGACTAAAGAAATTAAAGATCGGATTGATTACGAATTAAAAATTATTATCGATATGGGCTATGCCGACTATTTTTTAATTGTCCAAGATTATGTTAATTGGGCCAAAAAACAGGGGATTAGGGTTGGGCCGGGTCGAGGTAGCGGCGCCGGTTCGATTGTTGCCTATACTTTGAGAATTACCTCAGTTGACCCCCTATTCCATGTTTTGCCTTTTGAGCGCTTCTTAAACCCGGAAAGAAAATCGACGCCTGATTTTGATATTGATTTTTCTGATGATCGCCGTGACGAAGTTATTAACTATGTTAGAGACAAGTATGGCCAAGAACATGTGGCCAACATCATCACTTTTGGCACCATCGAGTCGCGAATGGCAGTTCGAGATATTGCCCGAGTCTTGGACTTCCCTTATTCTACTGGCGACAGAATTGCTAAAATGATTCCCGCCGAGGCAGGCAAAAAAATTTCTATTGATGAAGCGCTAAAAATCAACCCGGAGCTAAAAATTGCCTACGAAACTGAAACCGAAACAAAAAAAATTTTAGATTTAGCCAAAAGAATTGTTGGTGTCGCCCGCCACGCTTCTACTCACGCGGCGGGAGTAGTTTTGGCCGACAAGCCCTTAGTCAACTACACCCCACTGCAACTAGAATCTAAAGGCGATCGCGTTACCACCCAATACGACATGTATTCTCTGGATCTTAATATTGACGATGATGCGGTGGGCTTACTAAAAATGGATTTTTTGGGGTTGCGAAACTTAACTATTTTAGAGCGGGCCATTGATTTTGTGGCTCAGACCGAAAAAAAACGGGTTGATGTTTCTGAAATCCCCCTGGACGATAAAAAAGTTTACCAGATGATTTCTCGCGGTGAGACCACCGGTGTCTTCCAGCTGGAAAGTGAAGGCATGAGACGACTAGCCAAAAAGCTCCAGCCCAACCGTTTTTCCGATCTTTCCGCCATGGTGGCTCTTTTCCGACCCGGACCAATGCAATTTATTGACGATTTCGTTAACCGGAAAAAAAACCCTCGCCTGGTTGACTACCCTCATGTTAAATTGCGATCTATCTTGGAAGAAACTTACGGCATTATTGTCTACCAAGAGCAAATCATGCAAATTGCCCACCTGATGGCTGGTTTTTCCCTGGGCCGAGCCGATCTTCTCCGCCGGGCTATCGGCAAGAAACAACTTTCGATCATGAAAAGCGAGAAAAAGGATTTTATTTCCGGTTGTCTTGACAATGGCTATCCAAAGCAAGTGGCCGAAACCGTCTTTGCCATGATCGAAAAATTCGCCAGTTACGGCTTCAATAAGGCCCATTCGGCCTCTTATGCCATGATTGCCTATCAAACCGCTTGGATGAAAACCCACTATCCGGTCGAGTTCACCGCCGCGGTTTTGTCGGCCGAAAGCGGCCGCTCCGAGCGGGGCCGATTGATTTTAGCTATTGACGAGTGCCGTCGCATGGGCATTGATGTCTTACCACCGGATATTAATGTTTCTAAAAAGAATTTTGCTATCGAAAAAGAAAAGGGTTCACTGGAAAACAAGGCCATTCGGCTGGGATTATCAGTCGTTAAAAATGTTGGCGAAGCCGCCATTGTGGCTATTATTGCCGAAAGAAAAACCGGCCCTTTTGCCTCTTTATCCGATTTTTGTCTTCGAGTCGACAGTCAAAAAGCTAACAAAAAAGTTATTGAAAGCCTAATAAGGGTGGGGGCCATGGCTAGTTTTGGCAAACGATCAAGTTTGTTGGCGGGATTAGAAAATATTCGCGCCGCTTGCGAGAAAGAACAAAAAAACCGTCTTTTAGGCCAAACCAGCCTCTTTGGCCAGCAAGAAAAAAAACAAATCAGAACAGACCGTTTGCCGATTATGACCGAATTTCCCAAACAAGAACTCCAAAACTTCGAGAACGAACTATTAGGTTTTTCTCTTAACAGCCAGCCCCTTTGGGATCAGGAGCTGGCTAACAACTTTGATCACAAAAACAATAGCGTCGAAGATCTTCCCGCTAACAGTCGAGTCAAGCTCTTAGGTATTATCAACAATATTCGAGTCGTTTTTACTAAAAGAAATAACGAAGAAATGGCCTTTTTAAACCTCGAGGATGAAACCGGGACTAGCAATATTGTCGTTTTCCCCAAAGTTTATAAAGACAACAAGGAAAAACTAGTCAACGGCAACGCTATTGTTGTTGTTGGTAAGATTGATAAAAGAGAAGAGGAAAAATCGGTCTTAGCTGACGAAATCTATACTGTCTCTGAGGCCAAGAAAATTTATAATCACCAGTCAGACCAGATCCACCAAATCGGAGGCAATAGTAAGCCTGTCAGCCAAGACAAGGAGGCTGACTTTATTGTTACTATCCCCAAAAATACCAGCCCACAAAAGCTGATGAGCGTAAACCAGCTTCTTCACGACTCTCCCGGTGACCAAAGAGGAGCTCTTTTCTTTAAATATAACGGTGACGGCAAAATTTTACGGCTAAGTTTTGGAGTTAATTTTACTAAAAAACTGGAAAAAGAAATCAAAAAGGTTTTGGCCGAATAGAATAAATTAAACCAACCTAATAGATTCCCACAGGCAAAGCCTGTGATCTTGGCCCTATCTTAAAACAAGATAGAATTTACTAATTTACAATTTCCAATAAATAACCAATGTTTTAATTTACAATGAAAATTTAATAATTTGAAAATTCATTGGAAATTGGTCGGTTGAAAATTTGAAAATTAATTCCGCCATGGTTTTGGCCCTATCTTGAAATAAAATTGGGCAGTTTTTAGTTTTAAGTTATCGCTTTGAACTTTGAGTTTTGAGTTTATCTCGTGCTATAATCATTTCCAGTTATGGTAGAAGCTAAAGAAAAAACCACTGCCGGCAAAAAAACCGACCAAGCTCAAAAAGCCAAGGTAAAAAAAATCGCTAAGTTCGGAATTGGCGATCGAGTCCGGGTTTATTTTGAAATTAAAGAGGGTAAACAAACTCGTCAGGCTTTTTTTGAAGGTCAAGTTATTGCTCAAAAGGGGAGCGGCAAAAGCCAAACTTTTACGGTCAGAAGAATTGGCGCCGACCGAGTGGCAATAGAAAGAATTTTCCCCAAAAACTCACCTAAAATTTCCAGAATTGACTTAACCGAAAAGGGGAAAGGCTTTCGTCGAGCCAAGTTGTATTATCTGCGCAATAAAATTGGTCGCTAGAAAAACCACCGCTCAGGATGTTGGGCAAGCCGGAGAAGATCTTGCCATTAAACACTTACTCCAGACCGGGTATCAAATCCTAGATCGTAATTTTAGGGTTCGCTTGGGCGAATTGGATATTGTCGCCCTTAAGCAAGGCCAAGTCGTCTTAGTTGAAGTAAAAACTAGAACTGGGCCAAATTTTGGTCTCCCTGAAGAAGCGATTAACAAAAAGAAGCTGGTTAAAATCCAGCAAGTAGGCCAAATTTGGACTGACCAACACCCCCAATTTCCCAAATCGCTAAGAATTGACCTAGTTGCTATCTTGGGAAATAAAATAAAACACTATAAAAACATCGGCGATTTTAGTTAAAGACGCCTGAGAGTTAAAAACTGAAACTGAAAATTGGAAATTGATAATTGAAAATTAATTATATGGTTTCTTACCAGCCTCCCCAAAAAATCCTTGATTCCTATGCTGATGTTTTAATCAACTTTGCTCTTAACCAGGGGCAGGGAATTGGTAAGGATGAGGTGGTTTTTTTACAAGTCCCGGAATGTGCCAAGCCTATGTTGGTGGCTCTAAGAAGAGTTATTTTGGCCGCCAAGGCACACGCCATCATCCAATATCTTCCTGACCATATGGGTAGAGAGTTCTATCAGCTAGCCAGCCGAAAGCAATTAGAATTTTTTCCGGAAAAATATCTTAAAGGCATTGTTAGCCAAGTCGACCACTTTGTTAGCCTCATTGCCGATACTGATAAACATGAGCTGGAAGGAGTTGACCCAACCAAAATCATGACTCGGGCCAAGGCTTTTACCCCCTACAAAAAATGGCGAGAGGAAAAAGAAAATCAGGGTCGATTAACCTGGACACTGGGCCTTTATGGCACGCCGGCTATGGCCCAAGAGGTTGGCCTCACGCCAAAAGAATACTGGCGACAAATTATTAAAGCCTGTTTTCTGGATTATAATCAGCCGATTAAAAAATGGCAAAAGGTAGCTTGCGAAATAAACCGCATTAAGAATCAGCTCAATAGGCTGGATATTGACTCTGTCCGTGTTCAGGCCGAAAATACCGACCTTATTATTGGTTTAGGCCAAAAAAGACAGTGGTTGGGCGGCAACGGCAATAACATCCCCAGTTTTGAGGTTTTTACTAGCCCGGATTTTAGCTATACTCAAGGAAAGATCGCTTTTAACCAACCCCTTTATATTTTTGGCCATTTAGTTGAAGGGGTTTATTTAGAGTTTAACCGGGGCAGAGTCGTTAAAGCCAAAGCTAAAAAAGGCAAGAAATTACTGACCGAAATGATTAAAGTTGCCGGAGCCAATCAAATTGGAGAATTTTCCCTAACTGATGGCCGACTATCGCGGATCACCAAATTTATGGGCGAAACCCTTTACGACGAAAACCGGGGCGGAGAGCAGGGCAATTGTCATCTTGCTCTTGGGTCAGCCTATAAAGATTGCTATCGAGGTAAAAAAGAATTACTTTCAGACCAAGATTGGCAAAGCTTAGGTTTTAACGATTCGGTTATTCATACCGACATTGTTAGTACCACAAACCGTATCGTTACCGCCAAATTAAAAAACGGTACCCAAAAAGTAATCTATCAAGACGGTCAATTTACCATTTAGGCTTAGGCTTCTATCTTCATTGTTTTTCGTTCCTTATTTGCTCCTCGCTTCTCATTGTGCCCATAAAACGCTAACCGAAGCATTAACCAAAAAACCACTTTTTCTTTTTTCTCAAGCTATAAGTTCTTTGATAAATACTTTACCGTATTTATCAAGAAAAGAAATAAATTGTCTTTTATTCCCTTTTTTGGCAATATAAATACTTTGCTGTATTTATAGAGAGGGGTTATTAAAAACCGCTAGTAATAACCTAGAGGATTAAGAAGAGAGAGTCTTGAAGGTTGGAATCTTTGGCGAGTTCTCGTCTCGCATGGTATCAGTAGCCCCAGCGAGAATCGAAGATGACACGAACCGCTTTCTTGTCGTATTTGTTGGTGTAACAACACCACGGTTATCTTTTTTGACTCAAGATTCAGGATCTTTGGCGAGTTCTCACCCGCCTGGGTCAGTAGCCCCAGCGAGAATCGAACTCGCGTTACCACCTTGAAAGAGTGGTGTCCTAACCGTTAGACGATGGGGCCATAAACAAACTCAAAGCACAAAACTCAAATGTCAAAACTTAAAATTAAAAAAACTTTGAGCTTTAAATTTTGAGTTTTGAGTTACTTTTGTGCGCCCGGGGAGACTCGAAGATGACACGAACCTCTCATCTTAAAGTGTCTATTGGTGTAATAACACCACGGTTATCTTCGATAATGAGAAACCCCAGAATCTTTTTGGGAGTTCTCGCTCACCGGTCGCCTGGTGCGCCCGGGGAGACTCGAACTCCCGACCCTCTGCTTAAAAGGCAGGTGCTCTGCCACCTGAGCTACGGGCGCAAGAATGGGTAAACTACCCATAATAACGCTTGAATTATACCCAAAAAGAGAATAACTCGCAACATAAACCAAAATTAAGCTAGAATCCCAAAACTCGCCTAGATTTTTTCGCCAAAGAGTTCTATAATTTTATTTATAATATCTAAAAGGGGGGTGATAATAATCATGGCAGACAGTAAGGTTGGTAGAATCGACCACTACTACGACAATATTGGTGTGGCAGTTCTGGAAATAACCGATAACTCCGTCGCTGTTGGTGACACCATTAAGGTCACCGATAAGGCCGGTGAAGAAAAATTCACCCAAACCGTTACCTCAATTCAAATGGAGCATGAGAATGTTGACGAAGCGAACAAAGGCGATGCCGTTGGCCTTAAAGTTGATCAGCCCGTTGACGAAGGCGATCTGGTTTATCGAGTTTAAACAGTTGTTAAAAAATTCCCAAAACTGCCCACTTTTGGTTAACACCCTTATACAGTTTACCCCTTGGCTAAAAAAGAGGGGAAATCGTTTTTATGGATTTTGAAAAAGCCCGCGATATCCAAGGTCGGCTCAATAAAATTATTGCCAACTTGGAATTGGTTCATATCAAACCCCAAAGCGTTATCTGTTTTCGCAGTTGGGGCTCTTCTTCTCGGGCATTGGCCAGAATCTGGTCTCTGCCTCAAATCTGGCAAAAAGCTCTTAATGTCCCGGCTCATTATGCTATTGAGGTCTTATCGGAAAAATTTGATAAGCTTTCTGAGGAGGAAAAAACTAAAGTTTTAATTCACGAGCTGCTTCATATTCCTAAAACCTTTTCCGGCGCCTTAAGACCCCATCGCACCGGCACCTTTACCCTTAGTCAAAGAATAATTAACAGTATGTACCGAGAGTATAAAAAAAACGAACAGGGCTAAACCATTGCCATATTATTAAACTTTTTGATCTATTGCGGCTTTTTAGAAAATCGGCTTAATTGAAAATTGTGTTAACTTCTATTAACACTTTTAACTTTTAACTTTGAATTTTGGACTGATCTTTAACTTTTAACTTTTAACTTTGGACTTTTAACTATTTTTATGCTCACCATTCTTCATGGCGAAAACACTACTACCAGCCGAAACGTTCTTAATTCCCTAGTTGTTCAAGCCCAGAAGAAACAGCAAAAAGTGGCCCGCATTACCCCTGATGGTTTTCAAATCGAAAACTTGACCACTGTTTTGGCACCCGACCTTTTTAATCAAGATAAATTAATTATTATCGACCATTTTCAGAAATTTTCCCCCTCCCAACAACAAAATATTGCTCATCAAATCGAGAAAAACCCCTCTCAATACCGGTTGATTATCTGGGCCGGCAAAAAACTGCCCACCAAAACCCTTAATCTTTTCCCTAAAAAACAAGACCAGCTCTTTAAACCTGATAATAGCCTGTTTTTATTTCTCGACTCTCTTTCTGCTAACAATAGGCAAAGATCGCTAGTCCTCCTTAATCAGGCTCTAAATAAAGAAAACCCCGGCCTAATTTTTCATCTTCTCGCCGGAAGAGTGGAAGATTTAATTATTGTTGCTACCGGCCACCAGGATCAGCTTAAGAAGGCGCCTTGGCAAAAAAACCGTCTTATCGCCCAAGCCAAAAATTTTTCTCTACCTCAATTAAAAACTTTCTTGGAACAATTAATTCTTCTGGATTATCACCAAAAAACCGGCCAACTACCTTATTCTCTTGAGTTTGGCCTTGAACTTTTAATCGCGAGCCTTTAAAATCTTAAACTAGTGATGGATCCGCAAATTTTTTCCGCTTACGATATTCGGGGTATTTATCCTGACCAGTGGAATGAGAAAGACGCCTATTTGATTGGCCAGGGTTTTGGTACTTTCTTTAACCAAAACGGTGTTTCTTCTGTCTTCCTTGGCCAAGACAATCGACTAAGCGGGCCCAAAATAACCAAACAAATCATTAAGGGATTAGTTAAAACCGGCCAAAAAGTCACCTTTTTAGGCACCATAACCACTCCCATGATCTATTTTTCTTGGTATCATCATCGGGCTCCGGCAACAATAATGGTTACCGCCAGCCATAACCCAGCCGAATATAATGGCATCAAATCGGCCCTTAACAAAAATATCATCTATGGCGATCAACTCCAAAACATCTTAAAGATTGTCCAAACTAGGGATTTTATTCACCAAGATGGCGGCCAAGTTACCAACCAGCCAATTGCCGACGACTACATTGCCCATATCACCAAGGATATTAAATTAAAAAAACCGCTTAAAGTTCTAATTGACACCGGCAACGGTACGGCCGGGTTATTTGTTCGCCGGGTTTTTGAAAAGGTTGCTTGCCAAACCAAAATCCTTTTTGAGAAATCTGACGGTTCTTTTCCCAATCATCCCGCCTATCCCCAAAAAGAAGAATTTTATTCCCGACTCAAAGATGAGCTTAAAAGGGGCGACTTTGATTTAGGCTTGGCTTTTGACGGCGACGGCGACCGCATCGGCGTTTACAGCCCCAAAGGAGAATTTATTGAAAATGACATTACTGCCGCCATCCTGGCCAAAAGCATTTGTCAAAATTATCCCAAGGCTAAAATTGTCTTAAATATTTCCACCACTATGGCCGTTTTGGAAACTATTCAAAATAGTGGTGGCCAGCCCATTTTGTGGAAAACAGGCTTTCCGCTGATTAGCCAAAAAATGCACCAAGAAAAAGCTATTTTTGGGGGGGAAATTTCCGGCCATTTTTTCTTTGCCGATCGCTATTTTGGCTACGACGACGCCTTCTACGCCGCTCTTAGACTATTGGAAATAATTGCTCAAGGGCGGGGAATTGACCAATTAGAAAGCGACTTACCCCAATACTACCAAATTCCCGAATTTCGTTTGGAACTGCCTAGGGGAGCTAATAAATATCAAATCGGTCAAGAAATCGCCGCCCAAATTAAATCTGACTACCCCCAAGCCCAAATTCTAAACATCGATGGGGTTCGGTTTTCCTTTGACAACGCTTGGGGCCTGCTTCGCCCCTCCAATACTGAACCATTACTTTCCGGCCGGGCCGAAGGCAAAACTAAACAAGATTTAGAAAAAATTAAGAAAATCATTAACGATCAATTAGAAAAGCATCATTTTTCCCAAAGAATTTAATGACCAAAAATAATCAAGCCTATCAGCAGAAAACCATCAAACCTTGGGGGTGGGAAATCCTCTTCACTCCTCCCGATCTTGCCTACACCGGCAAAATTCTTTTTGTTAGAGCCGGCAACCGTCTTAGTCTACAATACCACGACCAAAAGCAAGAAACTCTAGCTCTTCTTGAAGGAGAGGGCCTCTTACACCTGGAAACTGACACTGACCAATTAACCACCTTGCCCATGGCACCCCGAACCGGCTATACTATTAACCAGGGCCAGAAACATCGTTTTGAAGCTATTGGCGATTGCCTAATCGTTGAAGCCTCAACCCCCCAAGCGGGCAAAACCTACCGAGTCGAAGACGATTATAATCGAGAAGACGAAGAATTAACTAAAAAAAATCTAAATAGCAAATAAGTTCCAAAAAAACAAATAACAAAATACCAAAAAAGCGGGAATTTTTGTGATTTATTTGAAATTTTCAAGATTTTTTAGTTTCCCTTTATACATTATACTTTATACATTATACATATCTAGCTGTGCCTGCCGAAAACCTATCTTTTATCATCGATATTAACCGAGCCGATAAAGACAATCGGTCTTTAGTCGGCGATAAAGGCGCCTCACTAGGAGAAACTAGCAAACTTGGTTTACCGTTTCCTCCAGGAATAATCGTCACTACCAGAGCCTATCGCTATTTCTTAAAAGAAAACGGTCTTAAGATTAAGATTGCCGCCCTTTTGGAAAATTTTAGTCTGAAAAAACCGGAAGAACTTCAAGAAATCTCCGACCAAATCAAAAGGCTAATTCTTCGCGCTCCCATGCCCGAAGATTTGGCCTGGCAAATAATTAAGGCCTATGTCTCCTTGGGAAGGTTAACCAACCCTCCGGTGGCGGTTCGCTCCTCAGCTGTTGGCGAAGATCTCC
>Ga0268279_1000313_pt1 | contig 32024 bp, 22 predicted proteins | sample saktaG_6_FD_190142 | JGI IMG/M metagenome (GOLD analysis project Ga0268279, IMG submission 190142) | Saline water microbial communities from Sakinaw Lake, British Columbia, Canada - sak_2010_1_5_80m | ecosystem: Environmental > Aquatic > Non-marine Saline and Alkaline > Saline ...
GGCGGGGGGCTTTCACACGAATTCATGGTTAGCTCCGAAATAGGCGAAGACCGCATTGTTGTATGTTCCGCGTGTGATTACGCGGCGAGTACGGAAGTGGCGCGCGTAAAATATAAAAAAAATCCCTCGGAACATACTGATGAAATGAAGAAAATAAAAGAAGTCGCGACTCCGAATATGAGTTCGGTGCGGGAAGTAAGCGACCTCTTGCGCGTCCCGCCGAATGAAATATTAAAGACATTGATATACGAGGCGGACGAAGAGGCGGTCGCGGTGCTTATTAGAGGAGATCATGAGGTTAATGACGCCAAGGTAAAAAGACATCTTGATGCTAAAATTTTCAAACTGGCGGATGAGAACAGGGTCAAGGAAATAACCGGCGCGCCGAGAGGTTTTTCCGGGCCAACAGACCTTGCCATAAAAATATTAGCGGATAATTCTGTTCGAGACATGATCGATATGGTCGCCGGAGCGAATAAAAAAGATACGCATTTCTCTAATATTAATTTGGAGAGGGATTTCAAAGTGGACGAATGGTTAGACGCAAGAGTTATTACTGAAGGGGATCCTTGCCCGAAATGCGGAGGGAATATTGAGTTTAAATGCGCCATAGAACTTGGCCATACATTTAAACTCGGGACAAAATATTCGAAAGTTCTGAAAGCGGATTTTGTGGACAAAAATGGTAAAGAGAGTCCGGTTATTATGGGTTGTTACGGTATAGGTGTAAACAGGATACTTGCCGCGTTGATCGAGAACCGGCATGACTCGGATGGAATTAAATGGCCAATGAGTGTAAATCCGGCGGAAGTTGTGATAATTCCCGTAAAAAACGACGACAAAACGCTGTTTGCTTTCGCCGAGCGCGTTTATGATGAACTAATAAAAGCCGGAATAGACGCGATATTGGATGACAGGGATAAATCTCCCGGAATAAAGTTTAAAGACGCGGATCTTATAGGTTTTCCCTTACAGCTCATAATCGGTAAGAAGAGTTTGGATCAGGGGAAAATAGAAGTTAAAGACCGCGCCTCCGGCACTAAAGAATTTGTAGAGAAAGAAAAAATCATCGAATATATTCGTTCGCTTGTGAAGGGTGCCACTCTTTAGGTAATACCAATTACAACAAATAATCACCCAAAAGGAGTAGAGATCCCGGCTCAAGGCCGGGATGGCAATATTTTTGAGGTTATATTTTTACGTTTTGCCACACACCTTGCCATTCGCAGAGTTTGACCTACTGCTTTGCCATCCCCGGATTGACCGACCCTCTTGCCATCCCGGGCTTGACCCGGGATCTGCTATGAGACTCCATATAGGGCGCCTCCGGAGGCGCCCTTACGAATATTTTTTCTCGTATACACACAAATTCCGTTTTTAAGATTAAAAAATCTTGACAATAGTAACTTATTACACTATAATCGTTTCGGGTGGAATTTACACATAAGTGGGCCGTAAGCCCACTTATTTTTTTAAGTGGAGGCGGAGTGACTAAATATGAGTTTCTCAAAAATACCTGAAAAATTATTGGAGTTTGTTCGCGATGAAAGCAAAAAGGCGGGGTATGAGCTGGTGGATGTAATCGCGAAAGGAAGCAGGGCTTTTTTTATTGAAATAGTTCTTGATAAAAAAGGCGGTATTACTCTTCGGGAATGCATTGATTTTAATAAGAAAATTGCCTCGTGGGTTAATCTCGAAGATGTGTTTACGTCAAAAGTTACTTTAGATGTGTCGTCTCCGGGGCTGGATAGGGAACTTAAAAGCGAGAGTTCTTTTTTGTGGGGTAAGGATAAGTTTGTTGAGCTTAGAGCGAGGGAAGCGGCTGGCGGTAAACATATTATTTCAGGAAAATTGATCGAAAGAAATTCGAGCGGTGATATTCTTCTTGAAATGCCCGATGGAAAAGAGTTTTGTGTTGAAAGCAAAGATGTTATTAAGGTAAAATTAAAAGCGGAATATAAAAAATGTTAAACCCGTCAAACAACCTCGTAGGATAGTGGCATGAAGAACTGCCACCAACCTACGAGGATGTTTGACAAACGAGCCAACAATCAACGAATAAGAGGGAGAAAAATATGAACGGAGAATTATTAACAGCGCTGGAAAGAATAGAAAGAGAAAAAGGGATAAGTAAAGAAATTTTATTCGAGGCGATTGAAAGCGCTTTAGCGAGCGCCGCGCGTAAAGTTATTGATGATCCCGGACTTTCTAAAGAAGACATCGAAGTGAGAATTAATAAAGAAACCGGGGAAATTAAAGTTTTTTCGAAAGACGAGAAAATTGAAAGTGAACGGTTTGGCAGGATAGCGGCTCAGACAGCGAAACAGGTTATTATCCAAAAGATCAGAGAAGCGGAAAGAGACGTTATTTCAGAGAAATATCTGAAAAAAGTCGGCTCTATAATAAGCGGATCGGTTCATCGGTTCGAAAAAGGTAATATTATCGTTGAACTTGATGACGCGGAAGCTATGGTTCCGAAATCGGAACAAATTCCGGGAGAGAAGTTTCGTCAGGGGGAATTGATCAGAGCCTATCTTGTGAAAGTTGAAAGAGGGAATGCCGCGCCGGAAATTGTTTTATCACGCGCGGATGCCGGTTTCGTAAAAAAGTTGTTCGAATTGGAAGTCCCCGAGATATCGCAGGGGATCGTTGAAGTGAAATCAATAGCGAGGGAAGCGGGCGAGAGGACAAAAATGGCCGTTTATTCCAAAGACGATAAGATCGATCCTGTGGGCGCGTGTGTGGGGATGCGCGGGTCACGTGTCCGCGATATCGTAAAGGAACTTCACGGAGAAAGAATAGATATAGTGCATTGGGACGATGATATTCGGGCCTACCTTCCCGCGGCAGTTAATCCTGCTGAAGTTTCAAGGATGGTTATTGACAGAGAGCATAAATCCATAAAGCTGACTGTGCCTAAGGACCAATTATCCCTTTTGATCGGTAAAAAAGGCAGGAACATTCGGCTAGCGTCTAAACTTTTAGGATGGGAACTGATTGCCGAAGCCGCGCAGGAGCCGACAGGTATTTTACTTCAGGAAATAAAAGGGATAAGCTCAAAGTCTAAAGAGATATTGGCAGAAGCCGGGTATAATGCTCTTGACAAAATTCTCCAGACGAACGCGGAAGAACTTTCCAAGCTCAAAGGTCTCGGTCCAAAATCCGCGGAAAAGATAATTAACGTTTGCCGAGAACTTTTAAGCAAAACGGCGGCGAAAAAATCGGAAGTAACAGAAAAAGAGAAAGCGGAAGCCGCCGCGAAAAAGTTTTTCAGCCCTTCCCATGAAGAAGATGAAAAGCCTTTGTCTTCTTCGGATTTAGACGCGTCCCAAATTTTTCCGCTTAACGCGGAAGAAGAAAAAGAGCCGGTTGAAGAGGAAAAAGAACCGATTGAAGAAGAGAAAGATCCGGTTGAAGAGGAAAAAGAACCGATTGAAGAAGAGAAAGATCCGGTTGAAGAGGAAAAAGAAGATTAAAGTATAAAAAATAAGTGGGTTTAGCTCTCAAATAAAAAGCAGGTGTTGGATGTCGATGAAAGTCCGTGATTTAGCCAAAGAGTTGGAAGTTAAAAATGAGGATGTGTTGGAACAATTACGCAAACTCTATGTAGATGTTGAAGACGAAAATAGCCCGGTGCCGGATAAGATCGCGGGGCTTCTCAAAATAAAATTAGGCGGATCCATATCCGCGAAAAAAAAGGTAAAACCCAAGAAACTCGCGAAAAAAGAAGAGAAGCCTCCTAAAAGCGCCGAAGATAAAAAAACTAAAAAAAGTGTTGAAAAAGAAACTTTGCCTGACCTTGACAAAAAAAGTATCAAAGAAGAAAAGGAAGTGAGCGTCGTCAAAAAGACGGACGACAAAGGGCTTAAGCCGAAATCAGGAGACCCGGATGATAAAAAAACGGAAAAGAAGGAATCCCCGCTTTCGAAAATTCAAATAGTAGAAAGAGCAAAGGTCAAGAAAGTTCCGGAGAAAAAAGATTTTGACAATGAAGACAGAAAATTTTTCAAAAAATCAATTAAGCCTTCAAAGGGTAAAAAGGGAAAGATCTTTAAATCTATCCCGGTTATCGAAATTGTGGAAAAAGCCGATATATCCAAGACGAAATATAAAAAATACGAAAAGCACCAAAAACATAGAGTTTCCATTGCCCCGTCCGGATCTTTTTCAAAGCAGGAATTCGCGCGCAAAACTTCTCAAAAAGTGGAGATTCATTTTCCCGTAAGCGTAAAAGTTCTGGCGCCGTTCATAAACACAAAGCCGAATCTTCTTCTTCAGTTTTTTGTGGATAAGGGCATCTTTGTGACTATTAACCAGGATTTGGAAGAGACCGATGTTCGTGAGGTTATGGCGCATTTTGGATATGAGTTGGAACTTGCCGATACTATTCAGTCTATTGAAAAGGAGCTTGTGTCGGAACATCATCACGGAAAAAAGAATCTCGGCGCGTCAAGGGCGCCGATAGTTACGTTTATGGGGCATGTGGATCATGGCAAAACTTCACTTTTGGATTATATCCGTAAAACTATGGTGACAAAAGGCGAAAAAGGCGGAATTACTCAGCACATCGGCGCTTACAAAGTGGAAACACCTAAGGGGTCGGTGACGTTTTTGGACACCCCTGGACACGCGGCATTTACCGCGATGCGCGCGCGGGGAGCGAACGCGACGGATGTCGTAGTGCTTGTTGTCGCGGCTGATGACGGGGTTATGCCGCAAACAAAGGAAGCGATAGATCACGCTCGCGCCGCCGGAGTGTCAATAGTTGTGGCAATCAATAAATGTGATTTGCCGGGAGCGAACCCTGATGCCGTTAAAAAAGCTCTTCAAGCGGAACAGCTTGTTGCTGAAGACTGGGGAGGGAAAACGATTATGGTTGAAGTTTCCGCTCTTACAGGTGAAGGTGTTGACCATTTGATAGAAATGCTTATGCTTGAATCTGAAATGCTTGAACTTAAGGCGAATCCTCAATTAAAAGCCAGGGGGGTTGTCATCGAAGGAAAAAAGACCCCGGGACAGGGTGTTATTGTGACTCTGTTGGTTCAAAACGGGACTCTGCGTGTTGGAGATATTGTTTTATGCGGGATATATTATGGTAAAGTAAAGGCTATGAGGAACGATAAAGGTGAGAAAATTGAGTCTGCTCCGCCGACAACGCCGGTTGAAATGATGGGGATCGAAGGGCTACCCGGATCGGGAGAAGAATTTTTTGTCGTAAAAGATGAAAAAAAGGCAAAAACCTTAGCTATGCTTAAACAAAGCGAAAACCGCCATAAAAACATGACCGGGAGTAAAAGAATTACGCTTGAAGATTTGCACAGTTATATCGCCAGCGGGAATATAAAAGAATTGACCGTGATTTTGAAAGCGGATGTGCAGGGATCAGTAGAAGCGCTTAAACATTCTCTGCTGGAACTTATGACCGATGAAGTGAAAATAAACATGATTCATTCAGCGGCAGGCAACATTAACGAATCTGACGTTATGCTGGCGATGGTTTCAAATGCTATTGTGATAGGGTTTAACGTAAAGGTGGATTCCCAGGCGGATAGCCTCGCGAAATCGGAAAAAATTGACGTGAGAGTATATGATATAATATACGAAGCTATTGCGGATGTAAAAGCCGGAATGGAAGGTCTTTTGGAACCGGAAGAAATAGAAGTTGTTCAAGGCGCGGCTCAAGTCCGCGAGATTTTTCCGGCTAAATCCGGGAAAGCGGCGGGATGCGCGGTTACTAAAGGCGTAATTCATCGAAAAGACAGGGTAAGAATAAAAAGAGGGAAAGATATAGTGTATGAGGGTGACATAAGTTCTCTTAAAAGATTTAAAGATGATGTCAAGGAAGTTAAGGAAGGTTTTGAATTCGGAATTTCGATAAAAGGATTAAATGATATCCGTAAAAATGATATTATTGAAGCGTTCATAATAGAAAAAAGAGCCAGAAGATTAGGAAAGTGAACAAGTTACAGGTTTCAGGTTTCAAGTTTTCCGCCGAAGGCGGAACCCGCCTCCGGCGGGAAAACCTGCACCCTGTAACCTGAACCCTGTAACTTGAACACTGGAGCTTGTAACTCGTAAGTTACATTTTTTCAGTTAGCCGGACGATGATTGAGGAAGAGTACATGGCAAACAAAAAGACTATTCTCAGCGGAATGAGGCCTACGGGGGCGCTCCATATCGGACATCTTGTGGGCGCGTTAAGTAACTGGGTAAAGTTTCAGGATGAGTATGACTGTTTTTTTATGGTCGCGGATTGGCATGCTCTTATGAGCGAATATGAGAATCCTTCGGATATCCGTAAAAATGGTCTGGAAATGGTGAAAGACTGGATCGCTTGCGGGATTGACCCTAAAAAGACAAAAATTTTTGTTCAAAGTATGATTCCTGAACATTTGGAACTGGCGATGGTGTTTTCACTTTTGACCCCTTTAGGATGGCTTGAAAGATGCACTACGTACAAAGAACAGCTCAGAGAAATAAAAGGGCGCATGCTCGCGACTTATGCCTTTTTGGGGTATCCTGTGCTTCAGGCGGCGGATATCGCTCTTTATAAGGCTGACATGGTTCCTGTCGGCGTAGATCAATTGCCGCATCTTGAACTGACCAGAGAAATTATCAGGAAGTTCAGCGGGTTATATAAAAACAAGATGTTTGCCGAGCCTGTTTCCAAATTAACTAAAGTTTCAAAGCTTGTCGGAATAGACAATCGTAAAATGTCTAAAAGTTACGGAAACTTTATAGCTCTTTCTGATACTGCCGAAGATGTAAAGAAAAAAGTGTATAGTATGTATACGGATCCGAAAAGAACGCGCGCGGATATCCCGGGGACAATTGAGGGTAATCCCGTATTTATTTATCATGATCTGTTCAATCCGGATACCGGCGAGATAGAAGATCTGAAAAAAAGGTATAGGCTTGGTAAAGTTGGAGACGTCGAGGTGAAGGAAAAATTAACGTCGGCATTAAATAAGTTTCTCGAACCTATTCGCGAAAAAAGAGCACAGATTTCAGACCATGACGTGGAAGAAATTATACTGGAAGGTACCGAAAAAGCCCGCGAAACCGCGAAAAAAACAATGACGCAGGTAAGAAAATGTCTGCATCAGATTACGTAGGGGCACGGCATGCCGTGCCCCTTATAAGCATGGGCGTGATTTGCTCGATATAACGCGTCAAATTGTTTAAAAAAGATGTCATACAAAATAAAACTTAATATTTTTGAAGGTCCGCTCGATTTACTTTTTTTTCTTATAAAGAAAGAAAAAATTGATATATACGATATTCCCATTACGATAATAACCGAACAATATCTGGAATACATAAACTTAATGAAACTTTTGGATCTGGATATCGCGGGGGATTTTATAGTTATGGCCTCCACGCTTCTCTGCATAAAAAGCAAAATGCTTCTGCCTCCGGAAGAAATGGACCCTGAAAATGAAGACGCGGAAGAAGATCCGAGAGAAGAGCTGGTTAAAAAACTCTTGGAATACAAAAAGTATAAAGATGCGGCTTCGGGGTTGTTCCAGATGTACGAAACGAACAAAGAAATATTCCTGCGGAAAGGTGACGGAACAAGGAGTAAGGTTGTTGCTCCCGATGGAACCGAGTATTTTGAAGCGAACCTTTTTGACCTCATTACGGCGCTCCAAAAAGTTTTTACCACCTTGGATAAAAAAACGTTTCATAAAGTGATAAAAGACCGTTTTACCGTTCAAGATAAGATTCATGAGATATATCATATTTTAGCTGAGCGTTCTAAAATATGTTTCCTATCGTTATTTAAAAAGACGTGCACTAAAGATGAGATCATTACGCTTTTTCTGGCAGTTTTGGAATTGTTGAAAATAAAAGAAATTCTTGTTGTACAAAAAGAATCTTTCGGGGAAATTGAAATTATCAGAAACCCGGAAATAAGTCAGCCGGTTATATATGATCAAAAATTGTAAAGGTTGCGGAAGAGGCAGACCTCTTCCTTTATGTATCGTTTATATATCGTTGAAAGAAAATATTAAAAGAAAAGATTAAGGAAAGTTTATGGAAAATATAGAAAAGATCAAAAGTATAATCGAGGCGCTTCTTGTTGTTTCCGAGAAAGGCTTAAGCAAAGAAGAACTAACGGGCGCGGTAAGTTTTACCGATATAAAAGATATTGAGGAAGGGGTCAGTTGCCTTAAAGAAGATTATAACTCTCCGGAAAGAGCTTTCAATATAGCGGAAATCGGAGGGAGATATCGGATAGTTACTAAACCGGAGTATATGCCTTGGATAAATAATCTTTATAAAAAAGATGTAGATCGAATGACCGCGCCTTCCCTTGAGACATTGGCGATAATCGCGTATAAACAACCCGCGACAAGGGCTGAAGTTGAGAATGTGCGGGGTGTAAATGCCGGAGGAGTCCTTAAGACGCTTTTAGAGAAAGAACTCATTCAGGTTAAAGGGCGGCGTGATGTTGTCGGGCGGCCTCTTGTATACGGAACAACCGAGAAGTTCTTGGAAATATTCGGGTTAAATTCATTAAATGATCTGCCGATTTTACGAGAATTCGCTGAAGAAGATTTGGATTACGTCGCTCAGCCGGAAAAGCAGGTTTTAGAAAAAGAGCAGGCTTAGTTAACTTTCGCGAAATACCGGGTTTCTGTCATTCCGGCGGAGCTTGTCCCCGCGGACGCGGTTACGGGGGAACGGAAATGATAAACAAAGCGAAAATTCTCATTTTCGGGGACTCTAAGCGGTTTCAAAATAAAGGAGACAAAGAATAATGGATTCTAAAAAATTGACGGATCTCAGAAAGGAAATAGATAGGATAGATTCCCGTATCGTTAATTTGATAAATGAGCGCGGACGGGCAACTTGTGAGATCGGTCAGATAAAAAAAATAAAGAAAAGTCCGGTATACAGTCCGGACAGGGAAAGTCAGATATATGCCGGGATCGAGAAAAAAAATAAGGGACCTTTAAGTTCCGGCTCGGTAAAAGCAATATACAGGGAAATTATGTCGGCCTGTCTTTTTTTACAGCATCCGCTTAGAGTCGCGTATTTAGGCCCGGAATTTACTTTCACGCATCAGGCATCGCAGAAAAAGTTCGGATCAAGCGTCAATTATCTTTCCTGCGGCGATATCGCTGATGTTTTTCGTGAAGTCGAAAAGGGGAATGCCGATTATGGAGTGGTGCCTATAGAAAATTCCACCGAAGGGGCGGTAAATTACACTTTGGATGTATTGGTAGATTCGCCGCTTCTCATTTCTTCGGAAATTTATTATACTATTCATCACAGCGTGTTATGCAAAAGCGGAGATAAAAAATCCATTCGGACAATTTATTCAAATCCCCAGGTTTTCGGGCAGTGCCGAAAATGGTTGGAAAAAAATTTGCCGGCGGTAAAACTTTGTGATACCGTCTCTACGGCCAAAGCCGCGGAAATAGCCGCGAAGCGTGGTGATGCCGCTTGTATAGCGAGTGAATTCGCGGCGGAAAAATATAAACTTAAAGTTGTTTCCCGGCGGATAGAAGATAATGCTGTCAATGTTACCAGGTTTCTTGTTGTCGGTAAACATATGAGCAAAATTTCCGGAGGAGACAAAACTTCTGTTGTTTTTTCCGTTAAAGACAGCCCCGGGATATTGCATGATATGCTGAACTCTTTCAAAAAAAACGGTATAAATCTGACAAAGATAGAATCCAGACCTTCAAAAAAGAGACTTTGGAAGTATTATTTTTTTATTGATATGGAAGGTCATTCGGACACGCCCAAAATTAAAAAAACTTTGAGCGAACTAAGAAAAAAATGTCATTTTCTCAAAATTCTCGGGTCGTATCCGAAAGGGTGATTAGTTGGCTGGTTGGGTGGTTAGCCAGTTGGCCGGTTGGTCGGGGTTTGTTGGGAAGTCGTAGGGGCGGACCTGTGAGCGCGCCCGTAAATGGTGAATCGACCGCTATCAACCTCGTAGGATGGTAGCAAAGAGCACTACCAACCTACGAGGATGTTGGCTGGGTTTGTTGTTCATTCGTAGGGGCGGACCCGTGTGTCCGCCCGTGAAACGTGAAACGCTGATAATCATGAAAAATTACAAAAAAATATTAGATAAAATAATGCCGTATAAACCCGGTAAACCTATTGAAGAAGTTCAGCGGGAATTCGCGCTCAAGCGGGTTATTAAGCTTGCCTCGAACGAGAACCCGCTCGGGCCGTCATCTCTGGTTCTCGAGGCGATCGCTAAGGCCGCGAAAAACATAACCAGGTATCCGGACGGAGGGTGTTTTAATCTCCGCCGCGCTTTAAGTGATAAACTTTCGGTTTCCGGAGACAATATTATTTTCGGTAACGGATCGGACGAAATTATTGTTTCGGCGCTTCGCGCGTTTGTTCAGCCCGGGGACGAAGTGATCATAGCAAATCCCACTTTTTTAGTTTACAAGATCGCTTCGTTAGTGGAGAGCGCGTGTGTAAAGGAAATTCCGCAGAATAATTATCGCTATGATTTGAAAGCTATGCTTAAAGCCATTACCGAAAAGACAAAAGTTGTTTTTATAGCCAATCCCGATAATCCAACGGGTTCTTATGTAACGGACGAAGAATTGAAGAGTTTTATTGAAAGCGCGGGTGAACATGTTCTTATTGTTCTGGATGAAGCATATTACGAGTTCGCGAAAGGCGGAGATTATCCCGAGACACTCGATCTTATAAAACGCGAAGACCGCGATATCCTTATAACCAGGACATTTTCCAAAGCCTATGGCCTTGCCGGACTTCGGCTCGGGTATGGACTTGCCAGGGGAGATATAATTGAAGTGCTTAACAAAGTCAGAGAGCCTTTTAATGTTAACTCACTCGCGCAAGCCGCCGCTCAGGCGGCTCTTGATGATGATGATGAATATCTTAAAGCTTCGGTTGAGCTGGTTTTGAAGGAGAAAGAACAATTCTATAAGACATTTGAATCTTTGGGTGTAGAATATTTTAAAAGCAGGGCGAATTTTATTTTGGTAAACACAAAACGCGATTCCGCTAAAATATTTACATATCTGCTTAAACGGGGAATTATTGTACGTGATATGACCGCGTGGGGTCTTAAGGGGTTTATTCGGGTCAATATAGGACTTCCGGAAGAGAATAAAATGTTTTTTAAAGCATTCGCGGAAGCGATTAATGGTGAATGATGAAAGGTCCGCCGGAGGCGGATATTATCCACTAAATAAAAAGGGGTTCGCATGATAATAGTATTAAAACCTGGTGCCGCAAAGACGCAAGTCGATCATATTGTTGAAAAAATTGAAAAACTTGGATTGAAACCGTGGGTTTCAGAAGGCGTGGAAAGAACTATTATAGGCGTTATCGGAGAGGAAGACGTTGTAAGAACATTACCTCTTGAGGGTTTCCCCGGTGTCGAAAAAGTTTTAACTATTTTAAAACCGTACAAGTTGGCGTCTCTTGATTACCAGAAAACTCCCAGTGAAATTACCGTGGGTAAAGGGGTAATTGTCGGTGGCAAGCGCCTCGTTGTTATGGCCGGGCCGTGCTCTATTGAAACGGGCCAAATGCTTTTAGATATCGCCCGTACGGTAAAAAAATCCGGCGCGCTTATGCTTCGAGGGGGCGCTTTTAAACCAAGAACAAGTCCGTATAGTTTTCAGGGTTTGGGAGAAGAGGGGCTTAAATATCTTGCCGAAGCCAGGGATAAGACAGGACTTTTGGTTGTTACGGAACTAATGGATATACGCGAACTTGATACGGTGCTGAAGTATGCCGATGTTATACAGATCGGTGCCAGAAATATGCAGAATTTTGATCTTTTGAAAGAAGTCGGAAAGACAAAAAAACCCGTGCTTCTTAAAAGAGGTATCGCCTGCACGATAAAAGAGTTTCTTATGAGCGCGGAATATATTTTGTCCGAAGGTAATTTTAACGTGATTCTTTGTGAGAGAGGGATAAGGACGTTTGAAACTTTTACGCGTTTCACTCTTGATATCAATGCTGTTCCGGCGCTGAAAAGTTTAACTCATCTCCCTGTAATCGTAGATCCTTCTCATGGTACCGGAAGGTGGGGCATGGTAAATGCCATAAGCCGCGCGGCGATCGCCGCGGGCGCGGACGGGCTTATGATCGAAGTGCATCCGTCTCCGGAAGACGCGTTTTCGGATGGAGATCAATCTCTACTTCCGGAAAAATTCGCGCAGTTGATGAAAGACGCCGCGAAAGTAGCCAAAGCGGTGGGAAGAACTATGTAAGGGCGGCTCTCGAGCCGCCCCTACACGGGTGAATAAAATAAAGGGCGCCCCCCTACATGGTGAATAACATGAAAATAAAAAGAGTAGTAATTATCGGAATGGGGCTTATCGGCGGGTCTATCGGTAAAGCTTTAATTGCTAAAGGCATTGCTGATGAGGTTATTGGCGTATGCCGGAAAGAGTCATCTTTGCGCCGCGCAATAGCAGAGAAGTCTTTGACCAAAGGGTATGTTAATAGCTATAAAGAGGCGCTAACCGGCGCGGAAATAATTCTGATCGCGACACCTGTAAATACGATTAAGGAAGTATTGAAAAAAATCGCGGAAGTTGTAAACGATACGAAAATATTAGTAAGTGATGCGGGAAGCACAAAAAAAGAAATTGTAGATTATGCCGACCGGTTCAAAGATAAGTTTTCTTTTATTGGAGCGCATCCTCTCGCTGGCAGTGAAAAAAGCGGAGTGGAATATTCTTCGAGCGGTCTTTTTGAAAATTCAGTATGTATTTTAACCCCGACGAAAGACTCCGCGGACGAAAATTACGAAAAGGTAAAAAATTTATGGGAAAGTCTCGGCGCGGTAACTTGCCGATTATCACCTGAAGAACACGATAAAAATATAGCTTTTTCGAGTCATTTGCCGCACGCGGCGGCATACGCTTTGATGGGCGCTTTGCCGGACGCGTTTCCCCGAAATATGATCGCTTCGGGGTTTAAAGATATTACGAGGATTGCTTCTTCCGATCCGGAATTGTGGAAAGATATCTTTATGAGCAATAAAACTAATGTTATAAAAGCGATAAGATGTTTTAAGAACATTCTTTCAGAGTTTGAAGAAGACATTAAGGCTGAACGCGCCGAAGAACTTAAAATAAAACTAAAAAAAATGAAAGAAATGAGGGATAACATTGTTTGAAGCTGTTAAAATTGTAGCTATAGACGGACCCGCGGGAAGCGGGAAAAGCACCGTAAGCAAACTTGTCGCGGAAAAACTTGGGTTTATATACATAGACACGGGAGCCATGTACCGAGCTCTTACCTTTAAAGTGATGAAGAATAATATAAGTTTTTCCGAAGAGGACAAGATCATTGAAATAGCGGGAACGTTAGATCTTAAGCTCTTACCGTCACAAGCAAAAGGAACTTCTATTTGTGTGATATTAGACGGGGAAGATGTAAGCAGAGAAATAAGGCGAAGTGAAGTTACCGGAAACGTCAAATATCTCGCGAAAATTGCTAAAGTCCGGGAAAATATGGTCAAGTTTCAGCGCCGCATGATAAAAGGGATGGGGAGCGTTGTTATGGAAGGGCGGGATATCGGAACCGTTGTTTTGCCTGAAGCTGAATATAAATTTTATTTGGACGCGTCTTTTGATGAAAGGGTTCACCGCCGTTTTCAGGAACTCCGCGCGCGTGGAGATTTGATCACACGCGAAGAAGTCGCGGAGAATTTAAAGCAAAGAGATTATTCTGATAAAACCCGCGAAGTCGGTCCTCTAAAAAAAGCGAAAGACGCGATTTTTGTGGATACGACGGATTTTACAATAGAAGAAGTGATCGATAAAATAGTTGAAATAGTAGAGGCGGACCCCGTGAATAGTGAAAGGTGAATCGACCGCCACCAACCTCGTAGGATGGTAGTAAAGAGCACTACCAACCTACGAGGTTGTTGGCGGAGGTGTAATGGTCATTCGTAGGGGCGGACCCATGTGTCCGCCCGTAAACGGTGAAAGGTGAATCTTCCGCCACCATCGTAGGGGAACGGCATGCCGTTCCCCTACAGCCTGCTGGCGGAGTTTGTTGGTTTTTCGTAGGGGCGGACCCATGTGTCCGCCCATGAATAGTCTTCGGTGAATTGTAGCCGACAGAGGCGGGGGCTATATCCGGGCGCCTTTCGCCATAAAAAACATTAAGGGATGAACTGTTAATATGATGATTTTTTATAGAGTTTCCCGTATAGTGTTTGAAATCGCGATGAGGATATTGTTTCATCTTCATGTCGAGGGCAAGAAAAACATTCCCAACCGGCCGTATATTATCGTTTGCAATCATAGCAGTTTGGTAGATCCGCCGCTTGTCGGGATGGCATTTAAAAAACATGATGTATCCTTTCTGACAAAGGAAGAACTTTTTACCGCGCCGATCATAGGTCTTTGGACGAGTAATGTCGGATGTATAGCGGTAAAGCGCGGCCGGGCGAGCTCGAAAGGTCTGAAAGAAGCGCTTAAACGCATAGCCAATGGAGAGGTGGTTGGTATTTTCCCCGAAGGCACCAGATCCCATGACGGTTCTCTTCAGACAGCGAAAAAAGGCGTAGGGTTTTTGATCCGAAAAGCAAACGTTCCGGTTGTCCCTGTGTATATCAAAAATTCCGAGATAGCTTTGCCTAACACCGGCGGAGTAAAGCGGGGAACTCATATTTATTTGAAGATCGGCAAGCCTGTAATGCCGGACAAATTTTTTATAAATAAGAAATCCGGCAAGGTGAATAATGAAGAGATAGCGAACGTGGTTATGCGGGAAATTTCCGCGTTAAAAGAAGAAATGGAAGATTCTGCAAAGTAAGTAAAACAAACAGAGACGACTTCCTATTGAAGGATAGAGAGTCGTCCCTGTTTATTCTATGGGGTTCTTTAGAAAAATATTGCAACTTTTCACAAAAGACGGTACAATGAGTGGTCAAAAAATCGTACAAAAGGAGTTGAGTTGGTAATGGAAACAGAAAAGAAAAACGATAGTTTTATCGAAGAACTATCACAAATGTATGAGGATAGTATCTCTGATATCAAGGAGGGACAGCTCTTAAAAGGAAAAATAGTCCAAATTAGCGATAAGGACATTCTTGTTGATGTGGGATATAAATCTGAAGGGGTTGTTCATAAATCTGAGTTTTCGGATCCGGACGAATTGGAACTTGGTGGAGAGATCGATGTAATGCTTGAGTCCAAAGAGAATGATATGGGCATGGTTGTTCTTTCTCATGAAAAGGCGAAAAGGTTCAAGGGTTGGCAGAATATCATTGAAAATTACAAGGAAGGTGATGTTTTGCACGGTAAAGTTTTTAAAAAGGTTAGAGGCGGATTTATGGTTGATGTCGGTATGGAAGCATTTTTACCGGCTAGCCTTTCGATGATGCAGGACTCCGGAGGCGGGGATAATCTGTTGGGAGAGAAACTGGATTTCAAGGTTGTTAAAATTAACATTCCGCGAAAAAACATTGTTCTATCCAGAAAAGAAATTGTTGAAGAAAAACGCAAAGAAGAGAAACAGAGCATTTTAGAATGCTTAAATAAAGGTGATGTCGTTAAGGGTGTTGTCCGAAACATAACGGATTTCGGCGCGTTTGTAGACATCGGAGGCGGGATAACGGGTCTATTGCATATCACTGACATCAGTTGGGGGCGTATAAATCATCCCAGCGAAATGTTGAAAGTGGGAGACAATCTTGAAGTAAAGATATTGGATTTTGATAAAGCTAACGTGAGAGTGTCTCTTGGTTTGAAGCAAGCCGCGCCTAACCCGTGGGAAGATATTGCAATGAAATATCCTGAAGGTTCCGTAACCCGTGGTAAAGTCGTTAATATCATGCCTTACGGAATTTTTGTGGAGCTTGAAAAGGGGATTGAAGGCTTGATCCACATATCGGAGTTCTCGTGGTCTAAAAAAATCGGGCATCCCAGTGAAAAATTTAAGACCGGAGACAAAGTGGAGGCGGTAGTTTTAAAAATTGATAAAAACAGCCAAAAACTCTCTCTTGGCATAAAACAGCTCGGAGATGATCCATGGAAAGATGTGGACACGCGGTATAAGGTCGGAGACCGCGTTAAGGGTGTGGTTAGTGCCGTGACGGATTACGGAGCGTTTGTAGAACTTGAAAAGGGAGTGGAAGGGCTTGTTCATGTTTCAGATCTTTCCTGGACGAAGAGGGTCGCGCATCCGAAAGACCTTATGAAAAAGTCAGAGGAGATAGAAGCTGTTGTTTTGAACGTGGATGAACAGAACAGGAGAATAGCGCTCGGAGTGAAACAGCTCGGGGTGGATCCTTGGGACGAGATTATCAAAAAATATGAACCCGGGACAATTTCGGATGGAAAAGTTACAAACATTACAAATTTCGGCATGTTTGTGGAACTTGAAGATGAGCTCGAAGGTCTTCTTCATGTATCTGAAATTAATCTCGCGCCTTCGGAAAGAATGGAAGAGAAATATAAAGTGGGTGATGTTCTGAAAGTTAAAGTCATACACATAGACGGCGTGCAGAAAAAGATAGCGCTTACAAGCAAAGAGTTTGACGGCGAAAGTGATAAAAAGACCGATGCCGGTGAAGCTCAGAATGAAGTTAAAGAAGAAGTCCCTATCGCTCCTTCGGAAGCGTTCGGAGATTCTGCTGAGACTATTCAGGATCCTGAACCGAAGGAAGCTTCCAAAGAAGATCAGCAGGTAGAAGACAAAGCTGATTTGGCAGAAGAAAACAGCGTGCCACCGGCGGAAGATTCTCAAGAAGAGAACAAGGATAGCGAGTAGAAGATAGAGTTAAGCACGATAAAAAAAGGGGGAGAAAAGGGACTGTACCTTGAAAGCAGGTACAGTCCCTTTTCTCCCCCTTTCTCTTCTCCCTCCCCATATCAGCGGTCAAAAAAAGGGTTTTTGCCGGTGGCGGATAGGGGAATTCCTATTGCTATGACTACTTTTTTGCTTAGGACGCCGCATTTGATCGCGGCTTTGCCTATTGAATACATTAGGCGGTTATCGATGTGGAAGTTCGCGGCGAGAGCCGCGGCGCTTCCTAACGCGATGCCTAGATCCAGAGAGTTATAAGCGCAGACGCCGTTTTTCTTTTCAAGTTCACGGCATGTAGGGTATCCGCAGAAACCGCAGTTTAAGCCCATCGAGTTTTTCTTTGTACCGATTAAAACCACATAATCGATATCTTTAATGTTTTCAGCGTCGCGTTTCATGCCGCCGGCGTTTTTTTCTTTTCCGATTTTTTTCATTTCCTCGCGCACTTTTTGTATGTCTTTTTTGTTTAGGATAATGATTTCCAGATTATCCCGGCCTTTTGCTTTTGGCGCCGTGCGTGCGGCGGCGCACATAAATTCCGCAACGTGTTTGACGGCGCTGTTTTTTATGGTGGTGTATTTTTTTGGCATATGATTTTCTCCTTTTTTTATCGACCAATTGCACCTCGTATGTCCCCAAGAAACAGTCTGAACACATAAATACACGCACTTATTTCGTAGTTTAAAATGTGCAATTAATTAACGTAATTGGTATTATTTGCTCATTTATTTGAGCATACCAAGCAGAAAGAGGGGTCTTTTAAAGCCGCTGGTTTCTATTGAAGGAGTGAATATGATCTTTTTTTTGATTTGGATGCCTTTAAATTGTTCTCGTCCTTTGTTTTTGCCTCCAATTTCAATTATTATGTTACTGTTTTTATGGGAGATCAGATAATCCGGGGTTTTAGCGCCTCTATTTGATTTTAGGTAATAAAAATTAATATCAAGCGAATGCATGATTTCGGCAAAAAAGTCTTCTCTTAATCCGCCGACGGCTTCTTCATAATTAGAATACAGAAGCCGGTAAGGCAGAGCCATAAGGATTTTTGGTTCTTTCAAAACATTTGTTCCTTTAGGCATAATCTGATGCAATATAAACGCTTTTTCAAGAAAGTTTACGTATTGTCTTGCTTTATACTTTGTTATCCCAAGATTTTTTGAGAGGGAGGAATAGTTTATTCCGTCGATTTTTGGTTTTCCGATAAATGCCAGCATATTTTCGATTATTTCTAATTCACTGGTGGTAACCTTACCTATGCTTGAAATATCTTTTTTTATAACGGTCATTACAATATTTTGCAGAAGTGGTAAAGGAAAAGTTTCATCTAGTGCAAAAGGGAGTACGCCTCCTTGGAGATAATCAGTAAAATTTGCCGCATATTCAAAAACAGTTCGGTCCCATCGTTTTTCAATTATATCGGAAAGGCTTAAGGGCGGAAGGTGTTTATTATATTTGAAGAATAAGTATTCGCGAAAGGAAAATGGATATAATTTTTTTAACAGCACTCGTCTGGAAAGATCATAGGCGGATTCAAATAATGCTAAAGCTACGGAGCTTGTGAAAATGATTTTCACGTTCAGAAAATCATAAATCTTTTTAATCCCTTCATCAAAAGAAGGATGAAAATGAACTTCGTCCAGTAGGAATAAACTGATATTAAGATCTACATGTAATTTTTTTACAACTTCAAAAATATCATCTGTCTTTATTGTATCGAGAGCCACATAAAAGGAATCTTTTTTTTCAAGAGCGATTTGTTTAAGTAGTGTAGTTTTTCCGGATCCTCGGGGACCGGCAATAGCAATGAAATGTTTGCCTTTTGTCTTTGTGATTTCAGAAAAGATATATCGTTTTTTTGTATATTTCTTTCCGTCTTCTTTCGCCAGTCTATCAAGTTCCATAAGGGGGGCAATGTTTATCATTGTGTTGCTCCTTTTCGCTTTAGGTGTTCTGTCAAAAGTTTTCATACAAATATTTACTAATCCTTTGTGTTTAAAACGGTTACATAGGACTATCTGACCTCCCATAAAAATTTATACCACAGAGTCACAGAGACACAGAGTTATTAAAGAGCCATTCTCTTTATACCATTTTTCATTAAATCAGCATTAAAATTCAAAATTAACCCTAAGTTTAACCCTGTTAGTTTTAAATAGGTTAATAATTGGGCCTGATGAACAGGTAAAATAGTTCCTACGCATTTTATTTCAGCTATCACAACATTCTCTACAACTAAATCGATCCTGTATCTTTCCGGTAACTTTATGTTTTTGTAAACTATGGGTATCTCTTTTTGCCTTAGATACTTAACTCCATTTAGTTCAAACTCCTTACATAAGCATTCCTCATAGATAGATTCTAATAATCCGGGACCTAACTGTTTATGCACTTCAATAGCGCATTTTATTATCCTCTCCGATATTCTATTTTCTAACTCTAATTTGTCCATTGTATTTCTCTGTGCCTTTGTGACTCTGTGGTCTAAGAGTTCCATTCTCTACGTCATATACCCAATTAATTCTGCATAAATCCTTTCATATTCTTTCATTTTATTTTTGACAGTACCGCTTTAGGTGCATTATGGTAAACAATTATACAAGATGATATGCATTTTGTCAAATAGTTTACCAAAAAGAGTTATTGACGAAAGTTACGCGTCTGTGCTAAAATGGCGGCACTATGAAACGAGTGGAAGAACAACTTAAAATTATTAAACGTGGTACCGACGAGGTAATAAATGAGGCGGAGCTTAAGGAGAAGCTTTCTTCGGGGAAGCCTCTAATAGTAAAGGTCGGGTTTGATCCGTCCGCGCCTGACATACATTTGGGTCATACCGTTCTTTTGCGTAAGATGAAGCATTTTCAGGAGTTGGGGCATGACGTTCATTTCCTTATCGGGGATTTTACGGGGAGGATAGGGGATCCGTCCGGAAAATCCAAACTTCGTCCACAGCTTACATCGGAAGAAGTAAAAGAAAACGCTAAGACATACAAAAAACAAATATTTAAAATATTGGATAAAGAAAAAACTAAAGTGGTGTTTAATTCCCGGTGGTGTCGGAAACTGGGGACTGAGGGAATCTTTGATCTTGCACAGCGCTATACTGTCGCGCGGATGCTTGAAAGGGATGATTTCGAGGCAAGATATAAGAACAAAACACCGATAAGTATTCTGGAATTTTTGTATCCGCTTCTGCAGGGATATGATTCCGTGGTTATGAAGGCGGACGTTGAGCTCGGAGGGACGGATCAGAAATTTAATCTGCTTGTTGGACGGGACCTTCAGAGAAATTACGGGATGGATCCGCAGGTGATAATTACTATGCCGTTACTGGAAGGTTTGGACGGGATCGAAAAGATGTCGAAGTCATTAAATAATTATGTGGGAATTTCAGAATCTCCGGATGAGATGTTCGGAAAGTTGATGTCGGTTTCGGATAAACTTATGTGGAGATATTATGAGCTTTTGACGGACATGGATTATGAAAAAATAAAGAGAGATGTGGAGAAAGGCGCCGCGCATCCTAAAGAAGTGAAGGCGTCTCTGGCGAAGACAATTGTTTCCGAATATCACGACCGGCGCGCCGCGGAAGAAGCCGGGAAAAAATTTGAAGCGGTTTTCGCGAGGAAAGAAATTCCTCGCGATATGCCGGAACATGAATTTTCCGGTCTAACGGTTCTTTCGGCGAGGGCGGTTGCCGAATGTTTTACCCTGACAAAAAGCGAAGCCCGAAGACTGATAGCTCAAGGCGCGGTATTTTATGACGGGGTAAAAGTGAAAGAGCCGAATGAAACTTTGATTCTCGAAAAAAAGAGCAAAGTATTGAAGGTCGGCAAACGTAGATTCTGTAGGCTTTTTAGAGCCAGGTAAACCGCCGAAAAAAAAATTATAAAAAGTCTTGACATTCTAAGGGATTCGTGTAGAATGACACTTACGCAATTTGAGTGATATTTTTATAGTATATAGAGAGTCTATTATACCAAATAAAAAAGCATCATTTAATGGTGCTTTTTTAATTGAATGTTCTTTGAAAATAGGTAATCGAAGATACACATGGGTCACTAGATATCAAACTGGAGAGTTTGATCCTGGCTCAGAACGAACGCTGGCGGCGTGGATTAGGCATGCAAGTCGGACGATCTCTTTCGCAAGAGGGGGATAGTGGCAAACGGGTGAGGAACACGTGAGTAATTTACCTTTAGGTTCAGAATAACTTGCCGAAAGGCGGACTAATACTGGATAAGACCACGATTCTAAGGAATTGAGGTTAAAGGGGGGGATTTTGAAAATAAACCTCTCGCCTATTGATGAGCTCGCGTCCTATCAGCTTGTTGGTGGGGTAAAGGCCTACCAAGGCGAAGACGGGTAGCTGGTCTGAGAGGATGGTCAGCCACACTGGGACTGAGACACTGCCCAGACTCCTACGGGAGGCTGCAGTCGAGAATCTTTTGCAATGCCCGAAAGGGTGACAATGCGACGCCGCGTGAGCGATGAAGGCCTTCGGGTTGTAAAGCTCTGTCAGCTCGGATGAATGCAGGAAAATTAATACTTTTTCTGTTTGACAGTACGAGCAGAGGAAGCCACGGCTAACTCCGTGCCAGCAGCCGCGGTAATACGGAGGTGGCAAGCGTTGTTCGGATTTACTGGGTGTAAAGGTCATGTAGGCGTCTTATTAAGTCGGGTGTGAAATCCCTTGGCTCAACCAAGGAACTGCATTCGATACTGGTAAGATTGAGTACGGGAGAGGAAAGCGGAATTCCGGAAGTAAGGGTGAAATCTGTAGATATCCGGAAGAACACCATTAGCGAAGGCGGCTTTCTGGTCCGATACTGACGCTGAAATGAGAAAGCTAAGGGAGCAAACAGGATTAGATACCCTGGTAGTCTTAGCTGTAAACGATGGGCACTAGGTGCAGGCTCGTAAGAGTCTGTGTCGTAGCTAACGCGTTAAGTGCCCCACCTGGGGACTACGGTCGCAAGGCTAAAACTCAAAGGAATTGACGGGGACCCGCACAAGCGGTGGAGCATGTGGTTTAATTCGATGCTACGCGAGGAACCTTACCTGGGCTTGACATGTAAATAGTAGGAACCTGAAAGGGGGACGACCTGTTTTAGTCAGGAGTTTACACAGGTGCTGCATGGCTGTCGTCAGCTCGTGTCGTGAGATGTTGGGTTAAGTCCCGCAACGAGCGCAACCATCGTCCCTTGTTGCTATTCCGTCTTTGACGGAAGCACTCTAGGGAGACTGCCAGTTTTTAACTGGAGGAAGGAGGAGATGACGTCAAGTCAGTATGGCCCTTACGCCCAGGGCTACACACGTGCTACAATGGTCGGTACAATGGGTTGCGATACTGCGAAGTGGAGCTAATCTCAAAAAGCCGGCCTCAGTTCGGATCGAAGGCTGCAATTCGCCTTCGTGAAGCTGGAATCGCTAGTAACCGCAGATCAGCCATGCTGCGGTGAATACGTTCCCGGGTCTTGTACACACCGCCTGTCAAGTCATCTGAGTTGAGTGCACCCGAAGCCGTTAGCTTAACCCTTACGGGAGGGCGACGTCGAAGGTGTGTTTGGCAAGGAGGACTAAGTCATAACAAGGTAGTCGTACCGGAAGGTGCGTCTGGATCACCTCCTTTCTAAGGAGAAAGATGCTGAATCTTGTTTATTGTGGATATCAGCTAAAAAAAGTGTCACAAAAAAGATCCCATGTGTATTTTCGGTTACCTATTATAGGGATGAGAGACCGCTAATTGTCGTTAGAGGCAGAAACGTTTGCCGCTATTTTTATAAGAAGCGGCTGGAAACGTAACGTACGGTATGCGGCCTTACAATAAGTTTACTCTTGAGTAAGGAATTCAAGAATAAACTTGCAAATTTGCTATTACAAAAGGGGCTCGTAGCTCAGTTGGTTAGAGCGCCGTGCTGATAACGCGGAGGTCTCTGGTTCGATTCCAGATGGGCCCACCATTTTTGCTGAAAGCAAAAATGATCTCGAGTGAGCGAAAAGAAATCCGACGAATAGGAGGATTTCAGCGAAGCGAGAGACCGTTGATTTTGGTTTTGCCAAAGTCGGAATGACAAAAAACAAGCTTCTCTCTGCGGAAGCAGGGATGACAAAAAGATAAACTTTAGTATTTTGACATTCAAATTGAGATGGTTGTAAGTGACAGGACCGTACACTTTGAATTTTAAATATTCAGTTTTTTTTGTTCGGATGTTGTTATTTGTCATTTCTTATGCTTAGCAAACGACGGGGATGTAGCTCAGCTGGAAGAGCGTCTGCTTTGCAAGCAGAGGGTCAGGGGTTCGAGCCCCCTCATCTCCACCAACCTTCGCTAAACTATTTTGATATTATCGAGCTACGGCTGGCAGACCAGCCTATAGATTTTTTTAGATGAAGGAAAAAAAAGAAGGCTGTTCGCCGAAGCGGATAAAATAAATTAGAAGTGTAGGCGGACAATTTTCACTAAATTATAATGATATCATAGGGCTGTGGCTCGTTATTAATTGTTATTTTGATAATTGAAATTAGTAAAACAATGCGAGATCATTGTTTGATTATATAAAGTTTTTTTTGTACCGGGAAATTGAAAGACGGTACTTTGCTCTTTGACATATTGTGATAATGGTATCTAATATCGAGAAACAATGCTTATACTCTTTAGAGGGTATGAGCGCCTTAAGACCCAAAACCGAGAGGTTTTGGGTATGTAATGGTCTGCAATAGGATAGTGTAAAAACTGTGCTATTGCATGATATGCCGCATAATTGTTTGTAAGCGATTGTGTGGTCAAGCTACTAAGGGCTTATAATGGATGACTTGGCACGGGAAGGCGATGAAGGACGTGGTAAGCAGCGATATGCTTCGGGGAGCCGCAAACAGGCTTTGATCCGGAGATTTCCGAATGGGGGAACCCTACCGGAGTAATATCCGGTAACCTTTCTTTATTGAAAGGGGCGAACTAAGAGAACTGAACCATCTAAGTAACTTAAGGAAAAGAAACCAAACAGGGATTCCCTGAGTAGCGGCGAGCGAAACGGGATCAGCCTAAAATTTGCGAATGTGATAGCTAGCACGCGTTGTTCGCAGATGGTAGCGGGAGAGATTCGGACTGGGGTGCTAACCGGTCGGCTTCTGCTTGTTTTATAGCCGAATAATCTGGAAAGATTAACCAAAGGAAGTGATAGTCTTGTAGGCGAAATAAAACAAGTCGGCTGGAGTCTTTTCCCAAGTACCGCGGGACACGTGGAACCCCGTGGGAATCTGCCTAGACCACTAGGTAAGGCTAAATACTAATCCGTGACCGATAGTGCACAAGTAATGTGAATGAAAGTTGAAAAGTACCCCGGTGAGGGGAGTGAAATAGTACCTGAAATTATAAGCTTACAAGCGGCAGGAGGACTATGCCCTGATTTAGTCAGGGAATGTCTGACTGCGTGCCTTTTGATTAATGAACCGGCGAGTTACTTTATTCAGCAAGGTTAATCCGCTAAAACGGAGGAGCCGTAGCGAGAGCGAGTCTTAACAGGGCGATTTAGTTGGATGAAGTAGACCCGAAACCAAGTGATCTACCCATGGCCAGGATGAAGCTCGGGTAAAACTGAGCGAAGGTCCGAACTCATCAACGTTGAAAAGTTGTGGGATGAGCTGTGGGTCGGAGTGAAAGGCTAATCAAACTTGGAGATAGCTGGTTCTCCCCGAAATAGCTTTAGGGCTAGCCTCATAATAGATGGCGACGGGGGTAGAGTACTGAATGGGCTAGGGGGCTTACCGGCTTACTGAACCCAATCAAACTCCGAATACCGTCGTACCATGTTATGGGAGTCAGAGTGTGGGGGATAAGCTCCATACTCAAAAGGGAAACAGCCCAGACCATCAGCTAAGGTCCCAAAATATAGACTAAGTGGTTAAGGAGGTGGAGTTGCTTAGACAACCAGGATGTTGGCTTAGAAGCAGCCATCATTTAAAGAAAGCGTAACAGCTCACTGGTCAATTGTGATTCCGCGCCGAAAATGATCGGGGCTAAAGTCTATTACCGAAGCTATGGAGTTCAATTCTTCTTTGAAGAATTGGGTTGGTAGGGGAGCGTTCCATCGTAGGTTGAAGGATGACCGTAAGGACATCTGGACGAAATGGAAGTGATTATGCCGGTATGAGTAGCGAAAAAATCCGCGAGAAACGGATTCGCCGTAAGTCTAAGGTTTCCTGAGGAAGGTTAATCCGCTCAGGGTTAGTCGGGCCTAAGTCGAGGCCGAAAGGCGTAGACGATGGACATCCGGTTGAATATTCCGGAACCGCCTGTTCCGCGTTTGAGTAACAAGATAATGTAGGAAGCTAGGCCAGCGCACGGTTGGATGTGTGCGTCTAAGCTTGTAGTCCGTCTTAGACGGATGAGAAGTTAATGGGAGTCTGATCTACGGAAAAGACGAACTGGTTGAGGCTATGCTACCGAGAAAAGCTCTTGTTATGAGTTGGACAGGTGACCGTACCGCAAACCAACACAGGTAGACGGGCAGAATATGCCAAGGCGCTCGAAACAACCCTCGTTAAGGAACTCGGCAAAATGGCCCCGTAACTTCGGAAGAAGGGGTGCCCTATTAGCGTAATATCATTTACTGATTGAGCGCGAGAGGGTAACATTAAAGAGGCCCAAGCGACTGTTTAGCAAAAACACATGTCTCTGCTAACTCGTAAGAGGATGTATAGGGACTGACACCTGCCCGGTGCCGGAAGGTTAATAGTTTCGGTGATTTTGTCTTCGGACAAATGAGCTGCGGCTTGAAGCCCCGGTAAACGGCGGCCGTAACTATAACGGTCCTAAGGTTAACGCAAAACGCTAGCCTGCCCTAGCAGTAATGTTAGGGGCAAGTCCAACTGTATGCGGGGAACTCCTCAAAAGATACTGGTACTCGTCTAAGTTGTAAAAGATTGGACAGTAAAAATCCAGTATACAGGGGGACAATCCGCAGGGAAGTCTAGAAAGGAGAAATAATGACCCCTCAGAGACCAGACGTTGGATATCCGAATAAAAACGATGGACTCAATCCTTATTGGATAGCAGGTTTTGTTGATGGCGAAGGATGCTTTCATATCGGAATAAGTAAGCATCCGGAATTACGATTCGGCTATCAAATATTACCTGAACTAACAGTTGTACAGCATGAACGAGATATAGATTTGCTGTACAAAATTAAGTGCTCTATGGGATGTGGAGTTGTAAGAAAGAATCATGGTGATAGATATTGCTGGCGAGTTAGAAAACTGAAGAATTTGCTGGAAATAATTATTCCATTTTTCAAGAGATACAAGCTGCATTCCAAAAAACGGATTGAGTTTCAAAGATTTGTTAAGGTGATTACAGCGATGCAAGATGACAAACATCATACTGAAGAGGGTTTTAGTAGGATAGTGAAAATTGCGTCGAGTATGAATCGTGGCAATAGTCGAAATATTCGGATAAAGATAGAGTCCACTCCAGAATGAAAATTTTGGGTAAAGTGAGCGAAATTCCTTGTCAGGTAAGTTCTGACCCGCACGAATGGTGTAACGACTTGGGCGCTGTCTCAATGAGGGATTCGGTGAAATTGGAGTATCGGTGAAGATACCGGTTACCCGTGGCTAGACGAAAAGACCCCGGAACCTTTACTGTACGCTGGTATTGGGTTTTGACCCGGTATGTGTAGGATAGGTGGGAGGCTTTGAAGTGGAGGCGTCAGCTTTCATGGAGCCAACAGTGAAATACCACCCTTATTGTGTTAGGATCCTAACCCGTTTGTTTGAATCAACAAAGGGGACCGTGCCAGCCGGGCAGTTTGACTGGGGCGGTTTCCTCCTGAAGAGTAACGGAGGAGTTCAAAGGTTTCCTCAGTGCGGTCGGCAATCGCACTTAGAGTGTAAAGGCATAAGGAAGCTTAACTGCGAGACCTACAAGTCGAGCAGATACGAAAGTAGGACTTAGTGATCCGGCGGTTCTGTGTGGAAGGGCCGTCGCTCAACGGATAAAAGGTACTCCGGGGATAACAGGCTTATCTCCTCCAAGAGTTCATATCGACGAGGAGGTTTGGCACCTCGATGTCGGCTCATCACATCCTGGGGCTGGAGAAGGTCCCAAGGGTTCGGCTGTTCGCCGATTAAAGTGGTACGTGAGCTGGGTTCAGAACGTCGCGAGACAGTAAGTTGACCGTTGCTGTCTATAAATTTGGCTATATGCTGGAAACCCCGAGAATTGTCCACTACTTGACAAAATATTCGAGTAGAGATAAACCATCTCTATGAAGATGCCAAGTGACAATGTGCGACATGCGGACAATCAGCAGGTAACCAGAGATAGAAGAATTTCTGATGAATATTTTTCTGGCTTTGTTGACGGAGAAGGATGTTTTTATGTGGGGTTCAGTAAGCGTAATGATTTACCTCTAAAGTGGCAAATTATTACAGAATTTCACTTAAGTCAAAATATTGGTGGCAAAAACATTCTTGAAGCGTTCTGTGCAAGGTTAGGATGTGGTTATATCAAGCCTAATCATCCAGAAAATCCAAAAGATAAATCCTGGGTGTTTATTGTGAAAAATAGGAACGATCTAACTAAAAACATAATTCCGTTTTTTGACAGATATCCACCACATTCTCAGAAAAAATGCGATTTTTTTGCCTTTAAACATGTGCTTGAGATTATAGAAAGATGCGAGCATCTAAAGTTTGAGGGTTTTAAAAAAATTGTAGAAATTGTTTTTAGCTTGAACAAAACAAGTGCGAAACGATATTCAAAAGAGGAACTTCTTTTTTTGGGAACCTCAGAGACTATACGCCAAATTCGCTTAGGCGAAAAGATATAGTCCGAACTGCATAGCGATATGCAGAACCGTCTGCCAAGTTCTTTGATATAAAGCAGATTCGCTATGATCTATAGCGAAAGCAGAAATGACTCGGTCCTCTACTATGATTAAGTAGAGAGTAACATAATTGTCGGTCTCTATCTGCCATGGGCGTAGGATATTTGCGGGGATCAATCCCTAGTACGAGAGGACCGGGATTGACGAACCTCTGGTGTTCCAGTTGTTCCGCCAGGAGCAGTAGCTGGGTAGCTAAGTTCGGAAAGGATAAGCGCTGAAAGCATCTAAGCGCCAAGCCCCCCTCAAGAATGGATATCCCTATCAGGCACCTTGAAGACTACGAGGTTGATAGGTTCCAAGTGTAAGATCCGTAAGGGTTTCAGCTTAGGAATACTAATATGCCGATCGGCTTGACCATTAATTTCAAGTTTTGAAACATAAAACTTGAATTCAAAAAAAAATAGGTTCTCGGTACGGATACTATTATCACAATATGTCGATGAAAACTATGTCATTCCCGCGAAGGCGGGAATCTGATGTAAGTGTGTGTGAAAAAGATCCTTCACCCATAAATGGGTTAGGATGAATTCACAATATAATTTACAACAACTGCGTTGCTGTAAATTATTTGTTCATTTCATTTTGGAGTGCTTTTGCAGAGGAGGAAACACCCGTTCCCATTCCGAATACGGCAGTTAAGCTCCTCGTGGTCGATGGTACTGCGCTGGCAACGGCGTGGGAGAGTAGAACGGCACTCCATTTATTTATGTAACGCCCATCTAATTGATGGGCGTTTTTTTTATATTATCAGAAATACTAAATGAAAGTGGAAAAATTTATATCCAGAAAACAAATCAGGTTAAAGAATTATGATTATTCGTTAAACGGTTATTATTTTGTAACCGTGTGTTCGAATAAAAGGAATAACATATTTGGTGAACATAATAAATCCGTAGGGGAGGACCGTGCATCCTCGTAGGTTGGTAGTGTTCTTTACTACCAACCTACGAGGTTGCACGTATGGTATTGTGTTAATGGTGCCCGTTCGGAAAACACCACCAACCTCGTAGGATAGCGGCGTGAAGAGCCGCCGCTAACCTACGAGGATGGTGGTGTCAGAGACTGGACGGAGGTGAATGTTAGTAAAAAACATTACAGCATGAGCCAGCCCTGGGGTTAAGCCCGGGATAGCAGGTGGTGGGTCAAACCGGGGATGACATGGTGTGCGGCAAAACGTAAAAACATAACCTCAAAAATATTGCCATCCCGACCGCCTAATTTGCCATCCCGACCTTGAGCCGGGATCTCTTCTCCTTTTGGGTAATTATTTTTTGTAATTGGTATAACAATTTACAATTATCAACAATCGGGTCAGATAAGTGATAATCATTTGAAATTTCATTTCCATATGATAAAATGAGGATGTGTAAAATCGGCATAAAATAGAAGGATTAAATAATGCGTTATGATTTTTTAAAAGGAAAAGAATAAGGAGTCATGAAATGGGTTATGTACGGGCAAAGATTGAAATTGGGAATCCAAGAAATCCAACGATAGAAAGAATAAAAACAGATGCTCTTGTAGATACAGGAGCATTAATGCTTTGTATTCCTGAGCATATTTGTGTTCAGATGGGTTTTGAAGAACTTGAAAAAAGAGAAATTACAACAGCTGATGGCAAAAAGCAATTGGTACCCTATGTTGGTCCTGTTTTGATTCATTTTGAAAATAGAAACTGTTTTGTAGGAGCTTTGGTACTGGGTGATGATATCCTGCTTGGAGCAGTTCCTATGGAAGATATGGATTTAATAGTTTCTCCGGCTCATAAGAAGGTTGTTGTAAATCCGGATAGTCCTAACTTTCCTCAAGCTCTAGTTAAAAACATCTAACACGCCGTATCATTAACCTCGTAGGTTGGTAGTATGGGAATATGGTTCGGGCACACGGGATTTAAATGCCGCAATTAATTTAGAAGAGATTATTAATCAAAATGTACGGCCAGTTCGGTCGGAACTTACGCCTGTGGAGATAACGGCAATGCAAGATTCGGTTTTTCCGATTATAGTAACCAGTATCGTTGAATCAGGAAGTAAACGTCAAGCTGTATAAGTTTGAGTAAGTTTTATGGAACGGCGCACTCGGACATTAATTCGACTAAATGGTTTCAGAGCGCTTCGCACTCTAAAACCAAAGTCTCATTAAAAAGGGGAGGGTGGATGCAATGGCTGTTTTAACTGAAAACATTCGTAATATTGTGCTATTGTCGCATTCGGGAACGGGTAAAACTACTTTGACCGAGAATTTACTTTTTGTGGGAGGGGCGATATCTAAAAAAGGAAGTGTTCGCGCGGGGACGACTGTTTCAGACTACAGTGATGATGAAAAAGAGCACAAAACGTCTATTAATCTTTCGATCGCGTATTATGAAAAAGATGGGGTAAAAGTTAATATACTCGATGGACCCGGGTATTTGGATTATGTGGGGGAGGTAATCGCGGGAATAAATGTCGCGGACGCGGCTGTTTTACTTTTAGACGCTACACACGGTATTGAAGTCGGTGCCGGTAAATTCTGGAAGTTAGTCGAAGCGCGCAACCTGCCCGTAATGATCATTGTTAATAAGATGGACAAGGATAACGCGGATTTTGTTAAAGTTTTAGGAAGTGTAAGGAAAGCGTTTGGTAAAAAGTGTATTGCTTTATATTATCCAAACGCCCTCGGCGCGTCTTTTTCTTCTATTGCCAACTTGTTAACGAAAGAAGGTATTGACAAATTCGAAGGTGATGCTAAAGATGAAGCGGAGATGCTTTCTAATGAAATGACTGAAGGTGTAGCGGAATCTGATGACGCGCTTTTGGAAAAATATTTAGAAGACGGTGCGCTTAACTCGGAAGATCTTGATAAAGCGTTTCGAATAGGTGTTGGCGCCGGCAAAATCGTTCCGATCATTCCCGCTTCAATGGAAAAGGGTATTGGTACGAACGAGATAATGGATGTCATAAAGAAATATATGCCGTCTCCTCTGGATATGCCGCCGGCTGAAATTGAAGCCGATAACGCCGCCGGCCAATCCCGAATTGTTACGATCCCGCCTGAAGAGGGTGCTTCTTTTTCGGCGCAGGTTTTTAAAACAATATCCGATCCTTACGCGGGGCAAATATCAATTTTTCGTGTTCAAAGCGGAAAAGCTGTCACAAACCACACTGTGATGAATTCTTCTAAAGATAGTCTTGAGAAATTCGGTCAATTGTTTTGTCTCAGAGGTAAAGAGCAAGTGCAGACGGCGGCTGTTGTTGCCGGAGACATAGCCTGCGCGGCAAAATTAAAGAATACCGATACGGGGGATTCTCTTTCGGATGAAAAAAAACCGATAAAGTTTAAAAATATTAAGTTCCCGGAACCGGCAATAAGTTTTTCAATAAAACCTAAAAGCCGTTCTGACGAAGATAAGATATCCAGCGCGTTGGGGAAGTTGATGGCGGAAGATCCAACTTTCAAGATGATGCTGGATAAACAAACTCATGAGCTTGTTATTTCCGGAATGGGCGATCTCCATCTTAAAACGATAATAAACCGTATGAAGGTGAGGTATGGAGTGGCGGTAGAGATCGGAACGCCGAAAGTGGCCTATAAGGAAACGATAAGCATTATTGGGGATTCAAAATACAGACATAAAAAGCAGTCCGGCGGTGCGGGGCAGTTCGCGGAAGTGTGGATGAGGGTTGAACCGCTTGGAAGAGGAGAAGGCTTTCTGTTTGTAGATGAAGTGGTCGGCGGGGCTATTCCTAAACAACTGGTGGGGAGCTGCGAAAAGGGTGTAAGAAATGCCTTAGCGGATGGTGCGGTAGCCGGGTATCCGATGATTGATGTCAAAGCCGTCGTTTATGACGGAAAGACACATCCCGTGGATTCGAAAGATATCGCTTTTCAGATAGCCGCGGCGCATGCTTTCAGAGAAGCCTGCGGGAAGGCGAAACCGGTTCTGCTTGAACCTATTATGCACGTTGAGCTTACTGTCCCGGAAGAAAATATGGGGGACATAGCGGGTTCATTAAGTTCACGGCGCGGACGGGTGCAAGGTATGGATTCTGAAGGCGGGATGCAGTTGGTAAAAGCACAGATTCCCTTGGAAGAAATGTATAAGTATGCTAATGAACTAAAGTCAATTACTGCAGGGAGAGCCACTTATTCAATGTCTTTTTCGCATTATGAAGCCGTTCCGTCTAATGTGGCTCAAAAAATTATTGCCGAAAACAAAAAAGTAAAAGAAGAAGTGCATTGATTCGTTGGCTGGTTCGTTGGCTTGTTGATGGTTAATTCGTTGGCTTGTTGATGGTTGGTTCGTTGATCGTTGAATGAATAAAGGGTAACCATCAACGAATCAACTATTAACGAACAAACGATCAA
>Ga0268279_1000314_pt1 | contig 31963 bp, 34 predicted proteins | sample saktaG_6_FD_190142 | JGI IMG/M metagenome (GOLD analysis project Ga0268279, IMG submission 190142) | Saline water microbial communities from Sakinaw Lake, British Columbia, Canada - sak_2010_1_5_80m | ecosystem: Environmental > Aquatic > Non-marine Saline and Alkaline > Saline ...
TCTGTCAGCCTCCTGGTTGCGATATCCAGCCTCATCTCGTTGTTAACCGCCTGAAGGAGGCCGCCACCGCCACAGCACCTGACGTTGATGCCGTTCTCTTCGAACTCCAGCGGCTCCTTCGTCAAGTACTTCAAAGCCTCTCTAGGCGCTTCAATCACGCCACTGAGCCTTGATAACTCACATGGGTCGTGGTAGATGACCTTCTCATCGGTGGACTCCACCTTGAGTTTCCCGGAGACCAGCACGTCTCTCAGGTACTCCACCGCGTGAAGGATCTCAAACTTTGGTTCCCTTCCCAGTAGCTTGGGGTACTCGAACCTGAAGACCCTGTAGCAGCCGGCGCATCCGGTGATTACCTTCTTGACCCCCCTGGACTCCAGAGCCTCGACGTTATGCAACGCGTACTCCTTCGCCGTATGCTCGTCTCCAGAGAGGAGGCTCGGGCTCCCGCAACACCACTCGTCCTCGCCGAGAACCGTCCAGTCCTCGTTTACCTCATTGAGGATCGAGGCGATGCTGAAAGCGACTTCATGGTTGACTCCCTTGAAAGCTGTAGTGCACCCGACAAAGTACGCTACCTCAGCCTGTTCCTTCTCGGGGATCTCGTCTAGGCCAGTGTAGTCCACCCAGTCGAGGCGCTCATCGGGATCCAGGCCATATGGGTTCATGTTTGCGTCAAGCATCTTCCCGAGTCTAGCGACGTTGGTCGGTGTCCCCCCTAGATCAGCGACGATCTCTCTGATCCTGCTCCACAGCTCATGGGTCTGGAACCCGAAGGGACATGACTCCATGCATCGACCGCAGAGAGTGCAATTGTACGCGCTCTCCGAGAGCTCCTTCACATCCTTCTCCGTGATCTCGGTCTTACCGAACAGTCTCGTCAGGACGTTGTACTTCTTGTCGTAGAGCTTCACAGCCATGGCGGATCTGACGCCAGGCGCGTGGAGAGGGTCCTTGGACTCGTTATAAGCGGGGCAGTTTTCAGTACACAATGCGCAGTGGGCGCAGGTATCTAGCTCCATTACCTGGCGTCTGGTGAACTTACCTAGGCTGGCCTTGGCTTTCTCGTTTAATTCAGCGGTCAATTTCCTTCCTCCTAGAGCCATAGATGGCGGGCGCAATCACACCTGTGATGATGTGAATGAACTTGCTGAACGGCACGTACATGATGAACAGCTGCGTGAGGATGATGTGAACGTGAAACCAATGAGAGTTAGGAATAGTCTCCAGGTGAAGCACAACGAAACGAGGAATGAACACCACGCTGTACAGCGTTGCAGGGACTCCCTCAGGCGGCACAAGCCTCATGCCTTGACCGGCGATGCTCTTCAATAGAAGAAGCACCAGCGCGATGTAGTCGTTGGGCATAGAGGTCAACTGCTTGTTCTCAAGCATCACCCGCCTGATGAGGAAGTACACTTGGGTGATGATGAAGACATATCCGACGTAGATGGGTAGCGTATGCACCATGAACTCGGCGAACGTGTGGCCAAGGGACTCGAACATGTGTATGGACCATATATGGAAGCCTCTCATGTGTCCAAAGACGATGCCCGCCACGCTGCCGTGGAACAGGAACAACGCGAGCCACATGACCTTGTCCGTCCTCCAGGTCTTCCTGAATAACACGACATCCAGTATCACATACTTGATGGACTCCACCGGGTCCATCTTGATCTTCATGTGGTCCGGTGGACTGGAACGCCACCTCATGACACGTAAAGCCACCCCGATGAAGGTTACAACTATAGTGATGTACGGTAGTTTCTCGACGGAGAACGCATAGATAGCCGCCAACAGACTGTTCATGGCAATCACTTTCCACACCATTATCTTGCAACATGACTATATTTCTTACGAAAGGCAAAGGCCCCTAATTTCATTCGTCTCATTTTTTATTCAATCCTTATCAACTTTCTCGAGATTTCGCTATTAATGGAAAAAGATCTTCGAAGAGTTCTACAATACAATGGAAGACAATAATATTGATCTGATACTATTGGGTTGGCAGTCTGTTACCTTTTTAAATATTGGTAATTGGTTTTTCTGGATTTAGTAGAAAAACGTCTGTAGTGCTTACTTAGTCTTCTCTGTAGCTTTAACTAGATCTTTGGCGATGTCTTCGATGCTCCGCCCCTCTGTCTCAATGTTCATTTTTCTGGCGGCTATTAGGATAGCTTCCCTTTTTTCTTCTTCCTCGGTCTTCGGCTCACTTTGTTTCAAGGATTCCCTCGAAGCTGATGTAAACTCTCTCGATGCTTGTCCTAATGATTTAGCTAGTTCAGGCAGCTGTCTTCCGCCGAAAAGAATCAATATTAAGAATAAAATCAATAAAAGCTCAGTGTTTCCCAGTCCGATCATTTTATTATGGCTCCCTACTTGAGAAAAGTAAACAAATGTTGATATAAGCATTGCTAGATGCATTCAAAATAAGAAAACCTGTTGAGGATTAACGTTTTATCATATTCTTTCCCAAAAAATATGCAGACGTGTTTACAGAGTGGGTCTTTATTTGACGCCGTTCATCTGATTAAAATGATCCCGGATTGGATGATATGGGAGTAGGGAGTATGAAGCGTTTTACAAAATCTGAATTGAAAAATTATAATGGTGAAGACGGCAAACCGATCTATGTAGCTTTTGATAATAAAGTATACGACCTGTCAGATAGCCGTCTTTGGGCAGACGGGAGACATATGGGGGTCCACTCAGCAGGGGCAGAGCTGTCCGGGAGCATAGAGAACGCACCACATGACGCGGAGGTTCTATCAAGGTTCCCAATAGTAGGAGAGCTAGCAAGGGAAGAACACGCCCCCGAGAGCCTCGCGCAGAGGATAGCAGACCTCTACCCGCACCCTATTATAGTCCACTTCCCAATTGCCTTCTCGACTACGGTATCGTTGTTCTCTATACTCTATCTCCTCACAGGCGAAGCCTCTTTCGAGCTGGCTTCATACTACATCCTCACGCTGGGATTGCTGGCTTCACCTTTCTGTGGCCTATCGGGAGTCTTCAGCTGGAAGATTAACTATAAAGGAGTCATGAACAACACGTTCTCACGAAAAATATGGTTCACAGTTGCCCTGATGAGTGTTACAATGGTATGTTTCATCTGGCGGCTCTTAGACCCAACCGTTCTTGTGGGAAAAACGAACATGAGCTATGTCTACCTCGTGATGCAGATTTGTATGGCTCTGATCGCCGCTGTCTTGGGGCACACGGGCGGAAAAATAGTATTCTCGAAGTAATACACATCTCTCCTCCTCCGCCTTCACGAAGTTCTTGTTTTCTAGTGTTAGCTGAGTTAGCAGACGGGAAGAACTGTGTCTTATATCAGTCTATTAATACCTCAAATGCATTACAAATCTGCATCGATTCGACATCACACAGGTGTATCCTTAATACGGAAGTATCGCCCATGCATTTTTTTTGATTTTTCAATACAAGTCAGATGCTTTTACACGCATCCATAAAAAATTAAGATAGAAAAATAGAAAATATGGAGTTAATGGAAGATCTGCCCGGCAGTCAGCATGACGTACCGTAGCAATAATCCGCCGAACAGGATGAGTACGTATTGCCCCATGGAGAAAAGTATCAGTGTTTCGTCTTTCGTTACGGAGTTCATTTTGGTTGTGTAATACGAGATGCCCAATGGCGCAACAAGTCCGATTAATAGGTAGGCGTAGAATATCAGTGACAGAATTGAACCAGTTAACAGTATTTCTGCGTGACCGTGGCCAATCACCAGTTCAATTATCACTAGGAATAGCTCAAGCACTATAAGTACAGCGACATACTTTTGGCTTCGACTCACTATTTCAGCGAATTTGCTCTTATCATTATACAGTTCCCAGAACGGCTTTAGCTTGGGCATGAATACAGCGAAGATGGGTATCATGAACAGGGTTATGGAGAGTCCGGTTAGCGTTCCTGAGACCACGAATGTCCAGGGCAATAATGGAGAGGACCAGAAAGTGGCTCCCCTAGCGAACGCTAAGAGCAGTCCAGTGTAGGCAGTTGTGGTCAAACCAAGTATTATTCCGACGACCTCGACGATCTTTCTAGCTAAAGCGTTTCCTTTGAAAAGCCACAGTATCGAGGTTACCAGTGATATTGCCGTAAACCCTGTGATGGTCCATGTCCCCACCGTGAGGATTGAGTCAGGGAATCGTCTATAGGCGTTTAGTATACCAAGAGGGGCGACCTGAAATCTCTTCAGATCGAGGACCAGCAGCACTAGACCTATGAGTATAGAGAAGAAGCTGACATATGTGCCAGACTTTGATAGGGCTTCGGTGTCCTCTCCCTTGAAAAGGTCTGCAAGGGCGCTTACAACGTATGCTCCTCCGGCCAGACCGCCAAAGAACAGATAGCCCGCCATGATGGGACCCCATGCTAGTTCGGACATTGTCATTCACCTCCTCCTTCCTGCGATAAAGTTTCCCGTCTATCCGCGTACGTCTTGATCACTACGAGAGCCGCTCCTCCCAAGAGGCCGACCCCCGCGAACCTCATCAGTAGATTGTTCTCGAAGTTCTTGTGAGTCGCCGATGAAAGCTCCGGTAACCCGAACTCCGAGAAGGGCACATCTGAGATGTAGATCCAGCTAGTTCCACCGATTTCGCTATGCCCGTACGTATGCAAGCCTTCCGCTTCAGCTTCCTGTGCTTTCATGCGTGCTTCCTCAAGGGTCATGAACTGTAGAGCGTCTGTTGGGCACGTCGCGACACACGCGGGTTCAAGGCCTTGGTCGATGCGGTCGAAACACATCGTACATTTTCGTATAGAGTGGAGTTCTTCATCGAAGTGAGGTACCCCCCACGGACACGCCATCTCACAGTAGCCACATCCTATGCAGCGGTTGATGTCATAGAGAACTGGGCCGTCGCTACGCTTCCATAAAGCACCTGTGGGGCAGACGGAGACACAGCTCGGCTCTATGCAGTGCTTGCAGTTGTCTGCCAGCATCCGCCACTTCAGACCGCCGGTACCAGGCTGCGTGTTATCGTAGTCACCTATCTCCTTGAAGCGTACAACTTTCCACGTTATTGGGGAAAAGTACGTAGGGTTGGTGAACTCTGTACCTGTTACCTTCGTTTGCTCGGCCGGAAGCTTGTTCCAAGCTTTACAAGCCACCTGACAGCCCTTGCATCCGATGCACCTTCGCACGTCCACGAGGACTGCCTTCTGTTTACCAAGTTCCTGTACAGGGGAACGTGTGCCCTTGGATAATTCCTCTAGTGCTAGAGGCGCTATGATCATTGGCGCTGCAGCTACCTTGAGGAATTCTTTCCGTGTCATCTTCATCGTCATCTTAATTCACCCCCTGGTGCCACCCCTTTTCCTGGATGGCGGCTATCTCAGCCTCCGTGGCCTTGATCACCTTGCAGAGACACGCCTTGGTCTCGGGTATCCAGGCGTGAGGGTCCACGGCTCCGATGGAGACGAAGTTCGCGATGGAACCCTTGGCCAGACCCTTCGGTCCGAAGTGGAAGGGCGTCATGATCTCCCAGTAGTCTGTACCGTTGATGTGCAGCTTACCGACTCTCTTGGTTGCCCTCACCTTGGCGATACACCAGCCCCTCTTGGACTCGATCCGGACGTAGTCGCCGGAGTCGACCCCCACCTGCGCGGCGTGCTCGGGGTTCACCTCGATGAAGTACTCCGGCTGAGTCTCGTTGAGGAGGGTCATGTTCCTAGTGAAGGTGTGGAAGTGCTCCGTCAGCCTGAAGGAGCCCCAGATCACGTTGTAGCCTTCTTCGGGAGTACCGACCCGGCCCCAGTCCCAGAGCTTGTCGTTTCCCTCGTACTCGGAATTCCTGTTGGTGTAGATCCAGCCATAGCACGGGTAGTCTTTAGTGAGGTCTGTGTCGGGTGCCTCCATGGGCTCGAAGTGCTCGGGGATGCCTATCAAGGGCTTCCCCCCGGGCCCCTTGAGCTTGTTGCCCTTGAAGACCGGTCCGGGTATGGTGGGCTTGTCGCCCGTCCATGCATCATAGGCCGCGGTGTTGTCTTTTCCCGCACCTGCGAGGCCCTGGGCCCATATCCTAGCCATACCGGTTCTCTCTTTCCCCCACCAGAATGTGCTTCCCTGCCTCCAGTAGGGCCAGCCGTCGGAACGCTGCCCCGAGGGCGCTCCCAACGGTGTGTTGCCCACTGTCTTGAAGGTTACAGGCTGCATCAAGTCGTTCTCGCCACAGTCGTCCTTGTTGTACAGGACCCTCTGGTTCTTCGGCCAGCACCACGTCCAGTTCTTGGCCATGGTGTACTGCTTGTCGATTCCGTCCCTGTAGCTGTTGATCCGCCTCTTGGCTAGGATCTCTCCCCTGCCGTCGTCATACGCGTGGACGGATGACTTGTAGCCGACGTGTCCGGCCCTGTACTGTCCGTCGTATAGACCGACGGCGTCGTCTATCTCGGCGTAGACCTGGTCTGAGGCCCTCATATTTTCTGTATCGGGCTCGGCGTACCACTCCCAGTTGAGGTCTGGGCATGGCCTTCCGGCCTGGCCCTTATCTGTGCCGTTGAAGCCCCAGATCTCGTCACCAGGGATGTATTCAACGCATTTTCTGCCCATGGGATCAACGGGGAAGTCTTCTTCGGGGTGGTCGTCCATGTACATCTCCGAAGGGAGCTTCAAGACGCCCCTCTGTCTCCACATCTTGTACATCTTGATGAAGAGGCTGAGGTCAGACTTCGAGTCTCCCGGCGGGTCGCTGGTCTTCCACCTGTATTGCACCCACCTCGCGGAGTTGGACACTGAGCCGTTCTTCTCGTACACGGACGCCATCGGAAGCACTAGGTCCGCCAGATGGGCGGTCTCTGTATCCCAGATGTCGGCGACCACCATCTTCCCGGGGGCGTTCACGAACTCCTCGTAGACGGAGGCTGCCCCACCGTCGGTTACCACGCCGTTGTCACCGATCTCGAAGTAGACTTTGAACTTCCCGTGGTGGAAAGCTCTGTCCGCGTCGATGATCGGGTGGCCCACGTTGTAAGGGAGGTCAGATATGACCGCTCCGTTCTCCGGGTCGTTGGTAGGCCAGGTGCCCACGAATATGCCCCAGGCCTTCTCGTACCGTCTCCATCCTCCGTAGGTCCTTGTGTTCCCGGTGTCCATGTACCAGATATTATCGTACTCCTCGCCCGCCTCGTAGTCGACGCCCTTCCAGGAGAAGTCGACGATGAGCTTCATCATTCTGGACAGGTCGCTGGGCTTTCCCGCGTTCTTCCAAGCCTGGTACGACCTCACACTAGCGTCAGAGGGGGGTATCGCGATGTATCCGGGCAGCAGGTGGCAGAGGACGAGCATGTCCGTGGCACCCTGCACGTTGTTCTGACCCCTGATGGCGTTCACGCCACCACCGGGCACACCCATGTTACCCAGTGTTAGCTGCATCAAGCATAATGCTCTCAGGAGCTGTGATGCGTTAGTGTGTTGGGTTAAGCCCATTGCGTAAGTTACAGTGCCTGGTTTGATGGAAGTGTATGTCTCGGCTATCTCGTTGAACTTGAATACGGACAAACCAGAGATCCTAGAGACCTCATCTGCGGTGTAGTTATCGAGGACGTAAGTGAGTACGTTGTAAACGCTCTTCAATGTCTCGCCGCCGGGTCCTCTTGTTTCAGCGAAAAGTTCTCGATCTTCGGGGGCGACTTCTGGCCAGGGCTTTATCTCTCCCGCCCGTGTGAGTACAACGTGCGTCTGCACCCCTTTGTAGAGGTTGGTGTTGCCTAGATAGTCTAGGTCTGCGGTGCTCTCTATTGTGTAGAGAACGTGGTTATATACATCCACATTCAGCAACAATGGGGCATTGGTGTTCTCGACAAGGAAATCCACGTCGTGACGGTTTTTATCGATGGCGTACTTTGTGATCCCCAAGAAAATAGCGGCATCTGATCCCACTCTCACTCTTCCATAGATGTCAGCCTGGGTTGCGCTTCGGCTGAAACGTGGGTCAATAACGATGATCTTGGCACCGTTATCCTTGGCTTTCCTGAGCCAACGATACGCCACAGGGTGCGCTGACGCTGGGTTACCGCCCTGATGGATGATCACCTTAGCGTGTTGCATGTCTAAGAAGTGGTTGGTCATCGCCCCGAAGCCAAATGTATTAGCTAAAGCTGCGACCGTTGAGGCGTGGCATTTGCGTGCGCAGTGGTCTATATTGTTGGATCCAAGAATGGTCCATAGTTTCCTGTTCAGGTAGGCTTCCTCGTTGTTGTATACTGCTGAGCCGATGCATCCGATGGGGAACTCGTGGCCATCGAACCTGTAGACTTCGTCTACCTTCGAGGCCTTCTGTTGCATGACGCCCATGGCTTTCAGTCTTGAGATCTCATCGTCCACTGCGTTTTTAGTCCAATCGCCGATTGTGTTTAGAGCGTCTCCCCAAGTGATTCTTCTCCATCCTGGATCCGATTCAAAACTTTTTTCCGGGTTTGTCCTAATCAAGGGCGTTGTCAGTCGTCTTGGGCTGTTTATGAGTTCCATAGAGCCTCTGCCTTTAGGGCACAGGGTCCCTTCGTTAAGAGGGTTGTATGGGTCACCTTCTGAGTCGATTACTTTGCCGTTAGCGACAGTAGCTATTATACCGCAGCCAACTGCGCAGAATGTGCAGATGGTTGGCACTCTTTTAGCGTTTAAGACTGGTACCTGTGTGGGTGCTTGTCTTACTCCTACGTTTCTGATACCTGAGGTCGTTGCGATTGCTGGTGTTATTCCGAGAAATTTTAGGAAATCTCGTCGAGTCATATTTAAATTAATCAATGAAATCAACCTGTCATGTGATCATAACTATATATATATTTTTTAATCATATTTAGTCTAGGTTAAATCCTTTCTAGAGATAATGTATATAAGGTAGCTATTTATTCTAGGTTGCTCTAGTGGTCTTGTCTTAGAGGTCTTGTTTATTTGAGCAAAAATAAACCTATTAATGAAGATGAAAATTCGAACCCATTACATGGAACGCTGGTTCTCTATGAGACCATTATCCATGGACAATCACCCCTATGGAATGATCCCAGGCAAGGATTGACTATGCATTGGAATCCTGAAACAGACCTTGAGAGCTTACAGAGAGCCAGCTTAAAAAGAAACATTCCCATTTCTAGCTTTCTCGATTTTTCTTCATACGACATGGAGATTATTCTCGATGCGTTTAGAACGCTTATACACGAGTTAAGCGAGTTAGGTTTGTTTCAAGGAATTAGCCTAAATGCCTTTATTGAGGATTTAATTGGGAGCATTCCACCTATTCTGGACAACGTATTAAGCAATGAACAGATCAACATTCAACTGAATGGGTGGAAAGAGAGTATACCTCCTGAACTCTTATCGATGATCGGGGGTGCTCTAATACAGCCCTCGATGGTTTACATAGGCTCTAAAAGTAATAAAAAATACTTGGATGCATGGGAGTTAACTCAATGTCCTGTTTGCGGCCGCATGCCGTCGATAGTCGTTAAACGCGAGTCAGAGGCATGGAGGTTTAAGTGTTCTTTCTGCAGGGTCGAGTACAAGATGGACCTCTTCAGTTGCCCTCACTGCAGCGCTAAGGGTTCAGATAACAAAGAGTTCATGTTATTTGGGGACAACCAAGCGTACGAGGTGGCTTCATGCCATGATTGTAACCGTTATTACAAGATCATCAACATAGCTAAACTTGAGCAACAAATCCCAGAGGGGCTAGAAGACTTGTACACTGACTTCCTCGACGACCTCGCCATTGAAAAGGGTCTCTTCCGTATAGATGACATGACCCAAGATTAATAGCATGATTTTTTTATTTCGACAACTCAACGATCTTGCTCAGGTAATCGTCCCTGTAAAGTTTTTGCAGTCTTTCATATAATGTGATAAACTCTTCTTTGTCGAGGTCTTCAAGGCACAATATTAATGTATCCTGAGCCGCCGTCAGTTCAATCTCTGTAATCTCCTGAAACTCTTTAAGACATGAACCCAGGTCGTTCAGAGAATTATGGAGCTTCGCTTTTGTGTTTCTATCAAACATTGAATCTCCTCCTGATAAGTTTCTGGAGATCTTATTCATTATTGCCTGATTATTGAGATAGATCCTTTGGCCAAGAAGAACGGCTTTAGCGTATCTCTGTTTCTGCCCTGATTTCATAGGAATGGATAAGTTTAACGTGTATTTAATAAGTGGTATTCGTCTTGAGGCTCATTTTGGATGCTTAATATCTAGCTAGTGATCTTATTGAAGCCTCAAGCGTGTATCAGTTTTCACGAAGTCAATTTGATGAGTTCTCGGCTTTGATTAAGATTGTTAAAATAAAATGTATAGACTGGGAAGATGAATGAAAAAAGGAACTGATATTCAGATAGTTAACAAATCCTTTTATCTGATCGATCACCGAATCAATACACGGATGGACACAATATGATGGGAAACACAGAGCTAATATTCATCCTGTTTATCGTCCTTCTACTGTTTGGGGGAAGAAAACTCCCTGAACTGGCGAGGTCTATGGGCGAGGCCATGAGGGAGTTTAACAAGGCAACCAATGATCCAGTGAAGTATGTCGATGAAAAGACGCGTAAAGAGCAAGAAAAGAAGCAGGCAATTATTGACGCAGCTAAAAAGCTGGGGATCGAGGTAGAGGGCCGAGATGTTAATGACATAGCTCAGGACATCGCCAAGGCGACCCAAAAAGTGGAGTCTGAATAACTCCGACACCGGTGCCCCCTATGTCAGAGGATGAGGAACTCAATATATGGGATCATGTTCAAGAGCTTTCCTCAAGGCTAAGACGCATAATGGTGGCACTAGTTATTACGATGATGATCGTAATGTCGCTACCAGCTGACCTCGAAAAGATAATTAAACTAGACTTTTCTGATTATACGCTCCTTGTGTCTAAAATTATAGAGATGCTTCAGGAGGCTGTTTTGCCTGAAGGCGTTACCCTTATCGCGTTCAACTGGATGGATAGCTTCTATATTTATGCGATGATCTCGTTTACTATCAGTTTCATCATCTGTCTACCGTACGTCGCGGCTCAGGTCTATGCATTCTTGGCGCCGGCCATCTACGAGAACGAGAAGAAAGGCTTGATTATCTTCGTAAGCATGTTCGTTTTTCTTTTTCTTCTGGGTGTAACGTACGCTTACTTCATCCTTATACCTGCTACTTTCAGGGTGCTTTACCAGTTCGTGTACCAGACTCGGGTGATGCCATTCTATTCGGTGAAGGACTTTTTTGACATCATATCCTTCGGGCTGGTCGGCTCGGGCCTCTTCTACACTTTCCCCCTCGTGATATACACACTCGTAGTAATAGACATAATCATAGTGGATGACCTACGAAGAATGAGGAAACATCTCTTCTTAGCACTCGCCATAGTGACTGCATTCTTGACGCCTGACCCAACTCCCGTGTCAATGTTGTTGATGACTATACCTTTCTACATTCTTTATGAACTGACTATCATCGTACTTAGCCGCATCATGAAGAACAGGCCTAGCAGGGCCATCGAAGCAGGTTTACAGGCATCACTGGAGTTGTTGGGAAAAACAGAAGGCTCTAACTTCGATTCTTAGTGCTACTCATACAAAATCTAGCTGGTGTCACGGAGACAGCTACCTGATGAATCCGAGCAAGTATGCTTGTGGTTCATGTAGAGCTCATGACAACATGTAGTGGCGTTTAGTCATGCGTGGTATTCTACGGCACTATGAATTAGTGCCAGTGATAATTACTATCGTTAAAGGCAGAGATGCTGTTTACTGACGTAGAACAAATTAATCAAAATACATTATTTTTTTTTAATCGGAGAAATATTTTTAGATCAGGAAAGAAAAACGGATTTGGAATCAAAAGATTTCGTGACTCTTTTCAGATCAGCCATCTTTTAGACCAAGATTTTTCTAGATTAAATGGATGTTTATGTAGATTATATGTAATTATGAAAAAAAATTTATAAAAAATAAAAAAGGGAACAAGATATTATCGCATGCAATTAGGACATAATTATCATAAAAAGCCCTATAAGAAAACTATTTATGTCAAGAATGACTGAAATGGCTTCATGGTCGAGTCAACTTTTATGTATTACTTGTTATGTAGTGTGGAGGAGATACATTGTTCACATTGAGTGGGTCCCAGGCCTTTTGGATTTTCACTGGGATTGAACTCGGATTTCTAAGCGTAGCAATACTCGCTGCTAGACTGATCAGCCCAAAAAACCCAAACGAGACCAAGACCACAATATACGAGTGTGGAAATACGCTTTTCGGAGAGGCTCGTTCATTCAGGCTTCTTGGTATTACACGATACTTCGGATACGCGGTGGCGTTCTTCGCCTTGGACGCTTTCGCTTGGATGATACTCACTTCCGCCATCTCCGTGAGCTTCACATTGGAAACGTTGAGCATCCTCATCACGTACAGCTTCGTCGTAGCCCTCGGATTGGCGTACTTCCTTGTTGAAAGAAAGAACTTGGTGAGATGATGACAGAAGAACAGACCATTAAAAGGGCCTTCGACAACGTCCCGGGCAGTGGAGCTGCCTACAACTTAATTGACTTCATCGCCGGCTGGTCGCGCAAGTACAGCATCTGGCCCATACACTTCGTTACCGGGTGCTGCAGCCCCGAGTTCATGCAGGTCTCAGGCAGCCGCTACGATATGGAGCGCCTAGGTGTCCTACCTTTCGCCAGCGTCAGACAGTGTGACTGCATCATGGTCGTGGGCGTCGTCTCCCGGAAGATGGCTTTGAGGGTCAAGTACCTCTACGACCAGATGGGTGACCCGAAATACGTCGTTGCCGTAGGCGCGTGCCCAACGGGTAAAGGACCTTTCCGCGACTCGTACGCCGTCGTCGCGGTAGACGATTACGTCCCGGTGGACATATATATCCCCGGGTGTCCGCCGCGCCCCGAGGCCATCATATACGGTATGATGCTTCTTCAGGAGAAGATAAAGAAGGAGAGAAGAATAGGTGTCAAAGATTAGCGCTGCCGACTTCGTCAAGGCGTTCCAGAAGGCTCACCCTAAAGCGGTTAAATCCATCGAGTCAACGGATCCGAGAAGAGCCAACCTCGTGGTCAACAACGAGAGCTTCCTTGACGCCGCCAAGTCACTGAGAGACAACTTCGGGTTCCTCATGCCCGTTTCAGGGGGAGCCATAGACTATCCTGACGATAACAGGATTCAGATGATCTACTACTTGATGCACCCCAGCAGCAGATTCATGTTAACCTACAGGGTGGACTTGAACAGGGATGACCCTAATATGCCCAGCTTAACCCCGGTGTGGGAAGCCATGAGCTTTCATGAGAGGGAGGCCCATGAGATGTTTGGCATAGAGTTCGAGGATCATCCAAACATGATTCCACTTCTGCTTCCGCCCGAATGGAAGGGAGGGCACCCCCTCCTTAAGGACTTCAAGGGGGAAGGCAAGCAATGAGAGAGCCGATGATTAAGCCCGATGTGATGCGCATTAGCTGGGGTCCCCAGCATCCCATGAGTGGCCAGACAAGAATACTTCTTGACGTAGACGGGGAGAGGGTCCACAGGATCATCGCGGACCTAGGTTTCACTCACAGAGGCATCGAGAAGATCCTTGAGAACCGCACCTTCTTCAGCGGGATCATCCCCGTGGACCGCATGGCCATGGTGGACACCGCCAACATGAGCATAGGCTACGTCACGGCCATAGAGAAGGCCGCGGGCATCGAGGTGCCAGAGAGGGCCAAGTGGATAAGGACCCTAGTCTGCGAGATGAGCAGGATCAACAGTCACCTCTACGCCTTCGGGCTCCAAGCCGAGTCTACGGGATACTTCCCGGCGGTTTTCCTCTGGACCACCGTTGACCGTGAGATACTCCTCGACCTCTTCGAGGAACTGACTGGGGCTAGGTGGAGTTTCAACTTCTTCTTCCCCGGGGGAGTACATCAAGACCTGCCTGACGGGTTCAGGGAGAAAGTTCTCAAGGCAGTGAAGTACCTGCGGGGACGGTTCAAGGACTACTGGGGCGCCATGGTAGAGAACCCTCTCTTCGAGAACAGATGCAACGGCGTCGCCATCTTAGAGCCGAAGGACGCCCTGAGGCTGGGAGCCACAGGCCCCGTCTTGAGAGGCTCAGGCATCGATATAGACATGCGACGGGACGAGCCCTACGACGCCTATGGTGACGTGGAATGGGAGGTAATCACGGAGGATGCGTGTGACGTGATGGCCCGTACAAAGGTGAGGTTCCATGAGATCGGGCAGGCGCTTAACATTATGGAGCAGATCGCTCAGAAGATCCCTGACGGCCCCGTGAAGGGCAGGGTCAACGCCTTCATGAGGGTCCCTGAGGGTGAGTGCATCAGCAGGGTTGAGGCGGGAAGAGGGGAACTGGGGTTCCATCTGTTCACGAATGGCACCGGTAACCCGTACCGCGTTAAGATCAACTCACCGACTCTTAGAAACATGTATGTCTTCGAGAGACTGGCTGAACTCAACGAGGTTTTCATTGCAGATATACCCGTGATCATCAACTCGATAGACCCGTGGTACTTGGACGCGGATAGATGATTGGAGGATGATGAAATGAATTCAAATACTTTATTCGCTGGGACCCTAACGAGCTTGGTTCAGGCAAACCAGTTTAGTTTGCTGAACATCCCGAGCATGATAATTGAATTCTTGGCACTCAACTCCAAGCCGCTGCTGCAGGTACTTCTGCTGCCGGGCCTCGGGTTCATTTTGGGTTTCGCCATATTTGCAGTCTGGTTTGAACGAAAGTTCCTCGCTAGGGCTATGCTCAGGGTGGGGCCGTACTACTGTGGTGGTAGATCGGGTGTCTTACAGGTGTTCGCCGACTTCTTGAAGCTGTTCATGAAGGAGATAATTATCCCCGCCTCCATCGATTGGCCTTTCTTCGTGGCTATGCCCGTGTTCCTTTCAACCATTCCCTCCCTTGCACTGCTGCTGATTCCCTTCGACTCGAACTGGGTTCTCTGGGACGTCGGCAGCCTCAGCTTGCCCATGTTCTTTGCGATCATGGGCATCTCGCCTTTGATACCGATATTTTCGGGGTGGGCGAGTAACAACAAGTACAGCTTCATAGGGGCCTGGAGGGTCGCCTACATGTACATCTCTGGTGAGATCTCGTTGGTCATCTGCGCTGCCGGAGTGGCGATAATGGCTGGCAGCATGGACTTGGTGAAGATCGTGGAGGCTCAGCGATCCATGTGGTTTGCTGTCCCCCAGTTTATAGGGTTCATCTTGTTCTTCTTGGGCATCTTCATAGAGTCCGAGAGGACTCCCTTCGATATACCGGTGGCTGAGGTCGAGCTCGTGTTTGGTTGGAGAACCGAGTACAGCGGCATCCTTTTCGGTTTCACGATGATGGCCGAGTACGTCCTCTTCCAGGCATGGACGCTGATGTTCGTCACCCTTTACTTGGGAGGCTTCAACGGTCCAGTGATCATGGGCATGCCCACGGCCAGCCACATCTTCTGGCTGCTGGCAAAGTTCATGGTACTTGTGGTTTTCATCATACTGCTGAGGTGCGTCTTCCCCAGACTCAGGATGGATCAGATGATAACACTGGGCTGGAAATACATGACGCCCCTCGCACTGTTGAACCTGTTTTTTGTGATAGTGATGAAGATGCTGGGAGGGGTATAATGAACTGGCTGAGGAAAATGTTGAAACCCCTCATGATCGTGGCCCCCTACGTATTGAGGAACAGCCAGACGGTGGCTTACCCGACTGAGCGCCTCATGTTCTTCGATAGGTTCAGAGGCCGTCACGTGTTCCATCTTGACAGGTGCATCAGCTGCGGGATATGCGCCAGGGTCTGCCCCGACGCCTCCATAGAGTTGGTGGAGATAGAAGGCAAGGACAAGAAGTACCCCCAGATAGACTACAACACATGCTGTTTCTGCGGTTACTGCGTGGAGCACTGCCCAAAACAGGCGCTGGAGTTCACCGATATCGTCGAGTTCGCGACAGCGGACCGTAGCGAGCTGGTGTACTCTCCTGAGCGCCTCATGGAGGTTCCGGACATCAAGGAGATTCTACCCATGATGAAGAGGAGGACAGAGGCATACCTCACTGATAAGGAGATGAAGTACAGGAAGGTGAAGGACGTATGATCGCGTTAATAATAGTGTTATCAGTTGTAGTGGTCATGGCTTTATTGGCTGTGGTCAGCAGGAACATAGTCTACGGAGTCGTCTTCCTGCTCTGCTCCAACGTAGCTCTGGGCATCGTATACTACATGATGAACGCGCCCACGGCCGCGCTCTTCCAGTTCGCCATATTCTCAGGGGCGATAGTGGTCTTCTTCCTCATCACTGTCATGCTGACACAAGCAGGGCAGACTAGATTCGATGACGAGGAGGTATCGGTATGAGCGCACAAAGCCTAGGATACTTAAAGATTATAGGTTTGCTTGTCGTCGCAGGGCTGGTTCTATCCTTCTCATGGCTATCACTCCAGGTGGAGTTCCCACACTATGAGGACGACTCTGTAACACCAGGAACACGACTTGTCCCCACCGAGCCATACAATGGAATAGCTCCCGCTGTATCGAGATTCATGTGGGAGATCCGAGGACAGGATATCGCGTTGCAGTCTTTCGTAATATTCGCTTCGGTGATATGCTGCTTGGCTATGCTGAAGGAGGAGGTGCCTGAATAATGGTGTCTCAACTGTCGGTGGTACTGGTATTCATATTCATCCAGTTCGTCATCGGTCTAGGCTGCCTGATGGTGAAGAGGGATATGGTAAGGCTACTGATCGGCGTTGAGATCCTGTTCAACGCTGCGAATCTCTGCTTCATCGCGTTATCGTCCCACATCTCAGGGTTCATCGACCCATTTCCACAGTCCATAGTGATGATGGCCATCGTCCTAGACGGCTCAGTAATTGCTGTGGGCTTGGTGATAGTGATTAACGCGTACAAGCATTACGGTACTCTAGACATAAGGAAGCTGAGGCGACTCAAATGGTAGTCCAACTAATACCCCTTCAGGGTCTAGCGCTTCCGTTACCTGTACTTGTACTCTTGGTGGGAGGAATCCTCGCACCGTTCATTGGACTGTTTGCTAAGAGAAGCGGGATAATGCTCCGAGAAATCTGGACGATATTCGTCACAGCCGTATCCCTCTTCACGGTCTATCAACTATACCTCCAGGTTGAGGCGGCAGTCGGTCACGTTCTCGTGATATCGTCATGGGGCCAGAGCCCACCCCTCTCAGGTTGCTTCGAGGTGGACATGTTAGGCGTATTCATGGCGGGGAGCATAGCCTTCCTCGGGGTGCTTGTAGCCATTTACAGCACAAGCTACATGGAGCGGGAGACAAGGTTGACAGAGTTTTATACCCTCTTCCTTTTCCTGCTGGCAGGGTTGGTGGGCATCACGATGGCAGGCGACTTCTTCACACTGTTCATCTTCTGGGAACTCATGAGCATATCCAGCTACGTGCTGGTCGCCTTCATGAAGCAGAACTGGGGGCCACTGGAGGCTGGGTTCAAGTACTTTATAATGAGCGCCACTGGTAGCGCCTTCCTGCTTTTCAGTATGGCGTTCCTCTACGGAATGGTTGGAAGCCTGAACTTCGCATCCTTCGCGGTCGCTTTCTCAAATATGGATATCACCCCATGGACGATAACGCTTTTCGCCTTCCTTCTCATAGGGTTCGGGGTTAAGGCCGCGATATTCCCGTTACACACCTGGCTGCCGGACGCTCACCCCGAGGCACCGAGCCCAGTAAGCGCATTGCTGTCGGGAGTGGTCATAGAGACAGGCCTCTACGGGTTGACCAGAGTCCTGTTCTTGGTCTTCGACCCAAGTTTCTTCAAGATGCCTATCGCGGTGCTGGCACTCTTCACCATGACGGTGGCCAACCTGTCCGCGTTGAAACAGAAGGACCTGAAACGCTTGTTGGCCTTCAGCAGCATCGCCCAGATAGGGTACATGCTGGTGGGGCTCGCCGCCGGAACCGCCTACGGTGTGATGGGGCTACTGCTCCATGTGTTCAACCACAGCCTGATGAAGGGCGTAGCCTTCCTCTCAGCAGGCAGCTTGATACACCACGCGGAGACGCGGGATATAGACGAGCTGAAAGGCATCGGGAGAACCATGCCCTTGACCTCATTAACTTTGGTGGTGGCGGTGCTCGGCCTAGGAGGCATCCCTCCTCTGAACGGGTTCATCAGCAAGTTCATACTCTTCAACTCCGCCATAGGTTCTGGCCTAGTGTGGCTCACGGTGGCTGGCGTCCTCAATAGCACCCTCAGTATGGGCTATTATCTGATCGTTGTAAGGAACCTGCTGGCGACGCCGGAGGAAGACCATGGGGTACATGAGGCGCCACTACCCATGCTCGTCGTCACCCTGTTCATGGCTGTGCTGATAATTGTTTTCGGGATATGGCCTCAGCCAGCGATCCAGGTGGCGAACAAGGCGGCGATAGGCTTGGTTGAGAACGTTGCCGAATACGTTTCAGCCATCTTCATACCCTAACCACATGGTTTCTTTTTATCTCTATTTTTATTAATTCATGAGGATTCAGATTAACCCATAAAATCCGGTTTAAGATGCTCCTTCCTTTATAAGGGCTTAAATACGCTGACAACCCGAGACGAGGTTAATCAACATCCTCTCATGGAGATTAGGAAGCTTGCGTTTAACCGTGCTCAATTTTTTGTCAATGCTTTTTCAATGAGTTTCATGGAGGCGTCAACATCACAGTAGATGAACTTCAGTATGGACTCTCTTGTCAACCAACCTAATCTTGTCACAGCCTCGATCATCCTTCTGTTCCTGAAGATGACATCACTCATCTTTCGTAGACGTAGCGAGTTGTTAAGAGTCTCGCCAATGGCTTTTTTCCAGGCATCGTCAAACTGGGTTAGAGGTTTTCCTTCAAGTATGCTGTCAGCTACAATATTTCCGGCTATCCTACCAATAATCATCCCTGGAGGTACGCCTCCTCCGACTGTCGGGATAGTGTGTCCCCCTGCATCACCGACAACCAACACGTTCTCGGTTGAAGTCCTCTCCAATGGGCCGCCGACAGGGATGTATCCGGCTTTTATGGCTGTCGGAACGGCTTTTGTCAGCTTTTTCGAGGAGACTTCATGCTTGTTAACAAAATTGTTCTGGTAGTCCCTGATGCTTAACCCCTTCTTCATGAATGGGGTTCTCGCGCCCGTGCCTACGTTTGCTATGTCTTCTCCCTTGGGTATAATCCATGCGTAGGTTCCAGGCGCGATGTCCTCACCCAAGTACATATCCACAAAGTCAGGATCATGTTTCACTCCTACCATCTCGTACTGGTATCCTACTGCATAATCGAGTGGGTCCTTGGAGACAGGCAAACCTGCTTGACGAGCCATCAACGAAAAAGCTCCGTCCGCCCCGACGACTATCTTGGATCTGAGGTTAAACTCGCCTTCATTGTTTCTTACCCTGACACCCGTGCCGTTGTCTAGAAGATTCAAGGCCGAGGTGAATGGCGCAATATGGGCGCCCGCCCTCGCCGCCTCGTTGGCTAGATGTTTGTCCAAGAGTTTTCTGTCTACCACGACGCCGTTGAACGGGACAGACATCTCGACATTGTTTGGAAAAACGAACTTCACATATTTGGTATGATTCACGACACAGTGGCTCGGCGGATCAAAGAACTCATCTAAATGGGCGACCTTGGGTGTGAGACGTTTCATCTCATCGAGACTTGGTAGGTACTCACCGCATTTATCCGGCACACCTATCTCTAGTTCCCTTTCCACAAGTAGGACATCGAGGCCTCTCTCCGCGGCTGCCTTCGCCGTTGTCGAGCCTGCTGGACCCGCGCCGACGACGATTACATCGTATTTTTGGTTTTTTTCTAGATACTGCATTTTGTCTGCTCCGATGTCAAAGGGCTTGTATCACGTCTGAAGATAGCGCATCTAAGTTATAGGTGAAGCTTGAGTTGTACTGCTCTAAGAGTTCATAAAGTGACTCCTTTGCGTCAGATTCTGGGTATTCATCCAAAATTTTCCTTGCCATGTTTGAGAACTCCTTCATCTTGTCGATGGCCTTTTGAAGTGACCCGGTTTCCTCGTAGACCCTATGTATAAAATCAACGTCAAGTTCCTTACTTTCACCTCTGTAAATCGATAAAAACTTTGACTTATCTTCCTCATTGATGGAATCGGAGTTAACCGCATATAGTAGTAGGAGGGATGGATCGCCGTTTAGGAGATCATTGTTAGGTGATTTGTCGCTGCCTTGTGGGGTCAAGGTGTCTATGATGTCGTCTCTTATCTGGTAGGCGTTGCCGAAGTATTTTCCAAATTGGGCTAGTTTCTTAACGTCTTCTGGGTCATTCGAACCAGTGATGCCTCCGAGAGCTGATGCTGCCTCGAAGAGACTGCCGCTCTTCAGATAGTTCATGTAGAGGTAATCATCGACCGACATTAGTTTACGCTTGTACTGGTTCTGTAATGTAATGCCTTGAACCATCTTGAGCGATGTCTCGGCTAACCATTCAACTATCTCTGGTTTACCCGTCTTGGATGCATACATGAGACCTATGCTTAGAAGAGCGTCACCCGTCAGCACCGCCTTCTTGACACCGTGCTCAGAGAAGAGAGAAGGCTCCCCCCTGCGATACATGTCACCGTCGATTATGTCATCGTGGACAAGGGTGGCGTTATGAATCAGCTCTAAAGCTAAGAACATGTCACGGGTATCACGATAATCACCGCCCAGCATCTCGGTGCATAGGATGGCGATTAACGGTCTCAGTCGTTTGCCGCCTGTGGATATCGCGTACTTAGTTGTCGTTGCTAGGAGTGGGTGAATATAACTGAGGTCCAGTTCCTTCAGGGTCTCGTTGATAAACTCCAGTTGATGTTGCCTGTTTTTGATTGTTATTTCTTGACGCTCCTACCCTTGGAACTCTTTCACCAGAGTACAACGGCGTAAGTTATAAAAATTAGCCCAATAAACGAGCCAGATTTCACACGTTATTAGCTGGTTTTGTCCCCCAAATGATAACAAACGCCCCCAATATTTTCTCCACCAAACCCACATCCACTAGATGAGTCTCGACGATTGCCATAAGGTTCTTGTTTGGGGGGAGCTTCTCGAACGTTTTATACAATTTACTCCAAGGGTTCCTGTATCCGTAACCCGCAGTTAACCCACCTATTACTGGGACGAAGTACCTCATATAAACAGACATGAAGCCTTGAATGATCCGGTTATCAGGCTTACCGACGTCAATTAGTAGAAATTTACCTCCGGTAGCTAAGGTATCACACGCCTCCTTGATGACGAGAGGTTTGTATAGAGAGTCACGCAGAGCGTAGGCAGATGCCACGAAGCTTATTGACCCATCTCTGATGGGCAGGGCCTCGAACACACCCCTGACGTAATGGTTTACCAAGTCCTTGTTCCTGTACCTCGAAGTCACTAACATCTTGTCGGAGAAGTCGAGACAGATCAGGTATCCGTCGTGGAATCTGGAGATCATCCTGCTGTAGTTACCTGGGCCTGAGCCCAGCTCCAAGGCCGCGCCCTCGCTGCACCCAATCTTGTTTAGACCGATTAACCGGTTTCTGTCGTCTTGGAACAATGAGATGGCGTGGTTCACCTTCTCATACTCCTCGATTATCTGCTCAAGGGCGCTGACAACCTCGTTCCAAACGGTCACACCCAACCAACTGGCTCCATACTTATGAACTCTTTTTATCGACGATATCCCGATATACTTTCGTCATGAAGTATGGTTCTCTCGATAAACGCGATGCACATCCAGTAATCTTGATGTTCTGTGGTAAGGGCGGTGTCGGAAAAACCACGTGCGCTTCATCAACCGCCATCCACTACGCCGCCGAAGGCTTCCGGACATTGCTGATATCAACGGACCCCGCTCCATCCCTTACAGACATCCTGGAAGTTGATGTCAAAGGAAAAATAACCCCGATACCTGGGGTAGAGAACCTTGAGGCTGTTGAGCTTGATTATTCGCGAATATTTGATATGTGGACGGAAAAGTTCGGCGATGAGGTCTACGCGGTTATCTCATCTTTCCTGCCGGTGGGAAGGGAGATCCTCGATTACATCGCTGGCGCTCCTGGCATAGATGAGGAGTTCGCGCTTAGCTACGTGTATGATCTCTATACTGGGGGGGAGTACGATGTGATAGTATGGGATACGGCCCCAGCTGGAGGCACATTGTCGCTACTGTACCTTCAAGAGACCTTCTACACCCACATGAGGGACGCAGCGAAGCTGTACATCAGACTCAAGGAGACGCTGGAACACCTGACCGGCCGTGAGAAGAGAGACCCGTTGAAGATAATCCGAGAATGGGAGCAGCTCGCTAAAAACGTGTTAGACATGATCAGGTCAGAGAACACAACTGCTTTCCTAGTAACCATCCCCGAGGGACTGGGGGTCTCCCAAACCGAGAGGATTAAACAGGATTTAGAGAAATTCGAGATCCAAATCGGCGGAATAATCGTTAACACCTTGATTCCTCAGGAAGTTGATATGAGCTCCGAGCTTCTCAGTAAAAGAAGACGGGTCCAAGAAAAATACATGAATATACTGGAGGAAACGTATTCAGGCAAGCTCCCACTGATGAAGCTGCCCCTACAGGGACACGAGGTGATAGGCATTGACGTCCTTAGAGACATTGGAAAACAATTGTATGGCTAAGGGTTTCACAATCCAAGGTAATTCAACAGGTACTTGACTGCGCCTTTCACCCTTATCCCAGCGAGCCCAGGCATCCGCAGCTCCCGTTTCGCGAGTCCAGTGGATTTTTTCGCCTCATCAATCTCTATCTTGAGTGCGTCGTATTTTCTCTGTCTTTCCTGCGGGTCGCTTGTCGAGTCTATTATCTGGTCGATACTGTGCATTATTGTTCGTGCCATGTCTAAGCCATAGCTTACTTTCTCGCCATGGGCTCGGCTGGTTATGCCCACATCCATCTTCAACTGGTTCAGCCTGATCATTGCCTCGTATGTTGTCTCGGCTACCTGATCCCGGGTCATCCAGTCCGTGTTATAGCTGAGGTAGAGCTTCCAGCTCGGTTGGTAAAGAGCCTGTTTGTGTTCCCTGAGGTTGGAATACAGTCTTGTGAACCCGTATCTTTCAGGGTCTTCGTAGATCATGCTTCCCGGGTCTAGGAACGGCGCCATGGGTGCGGTGAACGTGAATATCTTACTGTTGTTATCCATCACATCGTACAGATGTCGGGCGTATTCGATGCTTTCCAGAGCCGACTCGGAGGTCTGCCCCGATAGTCCGACCATGAAGTAGACGTCGATCTTTTCGGCTCCCTGCTTTAACGCGCTGTCTATGGTGTCCTCCATCTGGGCTGTGGTGTAGGGTTTGCCCATTATTTTCCGGATCTCGTCATCGTGGGACTCTGGGCTTATCTCAAGGGTCCACTTATCGGTGCTGCCGGATAGTTTCTTCATCCAGTCCATCGGGACCGTGTTGAAGAGCTCATAGGTGACTGTGTTATCTAGACCAGATTTCTTTATCCCGTCCAGCACGTGTTCAGCCCATTTCCTGCCACCCTGCCTAAGATCGCCTATAAGGAATATCGGCGCCTTGAAGTACTCGCTGATGACGTTAATCTCTTCGACCAGTTTCTGAGGCGACTTGAAGGCCGGCCTGTCTCTGTTGAAGAAGTTCTTGAAGGCGTTGCAGCTGCCGCCGCAGGTGATACAGTTATAGGTGCATCCCTTGCATGTGAGCACCGCGGTGAAGGGGTAATCCATGAAGCTCTCGTATGGGAGGGTGCTCTCAAGGTCTCTATGCCTTAGCACTAGCTTTATGACTTGCCCGTAATCGATCCAGAGGTCATCAATGTTAGTCGGTACAAAGGTCATGGGGTTGACTCGTTTACGATTATCACTGGTTCTCCAAGTCAGGTTCTCAACCTGCTCGGGCGCTTTTCCTACGTCTATATGGTTCATCAAGTCTAGAAGGGGTTTCTCGGTTGTATCGCCTCTGAGAATGTAATCTATCTGGGGAAAGTGTTCTATGATCTCCTCGTGGAAATAGCTGGCAGAAAGCCCTCCGAGGAGTACGGGGGTGTCTGGTCGGTGTTTCTTGACCAACCCAGCTATGTCGAGGGAGCCAGCCGCGTTTGCCAGCCAGTGGAGATCGAAGCCGAAGACCTTGGCGTCCGCTTTTCTGATGAAATCCTCGACATCGAAACCGGGGTCTTTCAGCATCTTGACCGCCAGGTTCACTATCCTTACCCTGTACCCGTTCTGTTCGAGGAAGCCGACTATGCTGACGAATCCCAGCGGGTACATCTCGAAGACGGGGGTGGAAGGCACGACGTCGCTTATAGGCCCATACATAGCGGGGCGTGTCCTGAAATCGTAGACGCTTGGAGCGTGTAGTAGTAATAGATCGACGCCGGACATACCTACTTGTTCAACCTGACGATATTTTAATGCTGTTTAACCACTCGAAAATTTATCAATGGTTTGGCTTTACTCCTGTTTAAAATAGTTTAATGCTGCGTTAAAACAACGACTGATATATTAAATTGACAAATTCCCCAAGAGTCAGAAGTACGCCGTAATGGAGCGACAGTTGGGCTGTAATCTGATCCGATGTGAGCGGAATCTTTACACCGAATTGTTTAACGATGCCATATGATTCTCGAAGAGTCAGAAAGGCGATGATGCTGAAAGGCGAGAGGACCCCAGCGAATATTAGCGTAATTGTGGCAATGTACGCCGACGACAACAGTATCTTATAGTATGCAATCCCTTGTTTTTCTTCCTTGTTCGTAGTCAGAGTGGATATACCGACGCTCGCGTCAAATTCTCTGTCACGTATGTTGTTAGCTAGAAGCACGAGTGCCACGAGGAGCCCGATTGGCACTGAAGCCACCACCGCGTCTAGAGACACTACCCCCGTGAGGGCGTAATACGCTCCACCCACCATAAGCGGCCCATAAGCAAGGAAGACGCAGATTTCTCCAACTGAGTGGTGTTTCAGTTTAACAGGATCCGCCGTGTAGAATACTCCCAGAATGACGCCTAGGGCGCTGAATATTAACACAGGTATACCGCGTAGCCACGTCAAGTACAGGCTGATGATTAGCCCTATTCCATATAGAGAAAAAATCACCGTCTTGTAGGTCTTTTTATCAAGTTCTCCGAACAGAAGCGGGTGTGGACGGTACTCGGCGGTAGGCGCGTTAGCGTCAACCCCGTGCTTAACGTCGTACCAGTCGTTTGTCATGTTCGCGGCTATGTGAGCAATTAGCAATCCAACCATGGTGAGTATGAATATCGGTATGCTGAAGCCGCCGCTCGCGTAGGCTAGAATACCTGCGAGGCACGTGGAGACAAACGTCATGACGAGCGACCAAGGCCGAGTGGCGATGATCCACGTCTTCAACGACATGGATGTGGTCAATCACTAATGATGAATAAAGTTTTCCTTACCTCAGAGGAAGAAACACGAAGATCAACTCAGTCCATACAATATGAGAAAAGACGACCACCCAGAACGACTCGGTGTATTCATAGATTAAGCCCCAGAACAGCCCAGCGATCAGCGCAGCGAAAACGAGGGACAAGTTACCAGTGGATAGATGAATAAACGCATAAAATAGAGCATTTAGGCTTAACCCGGTTCCTCCATGGCTCTCGACGAGAGCAGTCTGAAGGTACCTCCTCCAGAAAAACTCCTCACAATAGCTAGTGATTATCAGTGACAGACCCGCGATGTAGAGAGGAGAATCGGCTATGAATAGATATACGCTGCTGGCGCCCGATTCCACTGATGATCTGAAAACATTGTAGCCAACGAAAAACGACGCGTAAAGGAAGCCACCTGAAACAACTCCTTTCAGAACCACGGATACGCTGATTTCATGGCCTCCTCCAGCTACGCCTCTCCCAAAGATGGCTGCATATGAAGCCAAGATAACAGAAGCAACCGTGACTCTATACCAGAAGCTATCCAAGATATGCGAAAGGAAAACAACGTACCATAAGGCGAACGCAAGACCAATACCCACAATGACGTTTTTCGCTTCACTAAAGTCATTCAAAGGAATCAACCTCCTCTGAAGATGTCGATGGTCCGATTTAATTGTGGAGATGTTGTCAAACTTAAAGGCATCATTGGTTGATGTCTGTCTTTTTAGTACGTAACTCTAGTCGCACGCGCTCTAGATGAGGTTGCATACCTCGATTATATTCTCAAAATTATAGTCAGTCTGGTTTTGCTTATAGGTGGAGAGGGCGTCGATCAGGTCCCTGGGGTCGGGAAGTGACAGGGGAGGGTCCAGCCGTGAAGCGAACCTTTTGTTTAAAAATATGCTTTGAGCTGTGGCTGTCACGTTCTGCATTCGCCTTTCGGTGCTTGCTGACTCGAAGTCTATTATCCTAGGCCCTGACTCTGTGACTATGAAGTGTCTCTTTATCTTTGTCAGCTCGCCATGATCTACACCGGCATGGTCAAGTTTTCTAGATTTTTCTAGGAGTGCTCGAATTACGTTCCTCATTTCTTCTGGGTTGTCTCGAAAATCGTTTATCCACTCCCCTAAATAAGATCCTGATATTTTCTCCATCGCGATGAAATCATGTGAAAAGCCGTGAAGCATCGGACCAACGCCGGCTTTATTGGCTAAAAATAGCATTTCAGCCTCTCTATGCATTGACTCTCTATCGGCGTCTGCGCGTCTAATCTTCAAAGCCACTTCCTCACTTCCCCTCATGGCTTTCAAGACGACACCGACATGTCCTTTCCCAAGCACCTGACGACCTTGGATAGAGTGACGTCCACCGAGGGCAAGTGATTCTATTCCTAGCTCTTTTAGCTGACTCAACCGTTGCTTTGCTTCATCCTCATCATAGCGAGGCCAGCAGAGGAATCTACCAACCGCATGTCCAATAACGTCATCTACTGGGATGTGTTCACTCAACCCAGTGCGGCCTTCCTATCAGTAGCCGGTACAGGTGCTGCTCGAAGCCGTCCACGAGGTAGTTCCCGATCTCCTCGTTTACGAGGATCCTGTGGTGCTGCAAGATCCTGACAGCAAGGTTCTTGGAGACCCCGACGCTTCTCCCCCCGTCCTCCAGCCTCTCCTCCAGAAGCAACTTCGCCTCGGTGTGCTGCCGCCTCAACAGCACGACCCACCTGTCGTCCTCTATCCACGGCCCCGACTCGGTGCCCTCCGCCCCCAAGTGGGTCTCGAAGAAGCTCTCAGTGTTTCTGACCATCGAGACCGGGGGCCCCACATGCTTCATGACACTCGGGATCGTCGATGACTCCAGCTGGAAGACAAGTATGTGGCGGTGCGTCTCGTCGCTCCACGCGCTCGACCTGAAGACGTTGAAGCCACCTGCTTCAAGCGTCTGCCGCAGCGCCTGACCAGACTTGTGAAGCTGGCCCCAGAGGGTGTCCGGGACCTCGGCCTTGTGCTCATTGATCACCAGGAACACAAAGTCGCTGCATTGACTCTTTAGGAGGTTGAGGACCGTTTCGCTGGATGCCTCCTGCTCGTGGACGAAGTACTTGATGTCTGGATTCTCGGTGAAGCCCCTGCATGCGGCGACGAAGGTCCAGTAGGAGTCAGGGCTAAGCGCCGACGCCACGTTCCTAGACTCATCCGTGGGGTCCATGATTATCAGGGGGTCGTCAAACCTCTTCCTCAACTCGTCTTCGTCTAGATTAGAATCGAGGCTGATAACCTCCTTCCTCTTCCAATCTGCAGCAGCAGTGAGCAGCCCCTCGAAGGAACCGTGCTTCACCACTAGCAGCTCGCACAGGTACCCGGAGAACCCTTGCACTCTTATCTCGGCGCCGTAGACCCCAATAGTCTCGGTGAACCGTTTAAGGATCCTGACCTCGTCCCTGAGCTCGTCGTTGAGCACCTCATCAAGGTATTCCGAGTGGAGAGGAGTCCTGTCCGTGGACGACCTTATCTTTTCCCCCTTCTCCAGCCTGAAGCACGGCACCAGGTCGACGTTGAACCCCTCTATCGACGCCCGCAGATAGGGGTGCTCGGCGTAGGCCTCCACGTAGTCGCCGTCGAGATGCCTCTTCAATGCGTCCAGGACCCTGTGGAGGTCTCCGCGTGAGTATTTAGGGCTCAGCACGATGAACAGATCGAGGTCCTCGCCGCCTCTGACCCATGTGCCGTGGGCGACGCTGCCGTGGAGCTCGGCCTCGGCCTCGATCCCCTCTGCCTCCAGAAGCCCGTTGATGTCTTTTTGAAGCCTCTCCGCGGCTGCCTGCACCTTCTGTTTCTCCTCCTCGTTAGGCTTCACCTGCTCCAGTATCTTGGGCTTGAGTTCCGTCCACTCCACGATGTTCACCACTTTATGGGATGCAAAATAGCTGACACGACTGAAATATCTACCTGTCTACGGCTGACTCCGCCAGCGGAGTATAGATGGGCCCCCCCGGGGTGAGCACGCTCTTCTTCAGCACGATCCTGTCCACGTGCAGGTCGCCGAACACGTAGTCACTCAGGGTGGATAGCTCCTCGACCAGCCGGTCCCGGTTCCTGCCGCTCCTGACCCTGCCGATGGTTATGTGGGGGCTGAACCCCCGCCTCTCTCTCTCGAAGCCCAGCCTGCTGAGTTTCGTGTCGACGTTTTTCCAGATCTCCGCCAGCTGGGACACGCCGTCAGTGATGCCCGCCCACACGACCCGGGGCCTCCTGAGGTTAGGGAAGACACCAGCACCTTCAAGCTTGGCGTCGAATGGCTGGAAGCTAGTCTCCTTCACGACCTGGGATGCCTGTTCCGCGAGGCTTGGCTCGATCTCGCCGAGGAACTTGAGAGTGAGATGAATGTTCTCCGGCTCGACGAACTTCACATCGGCTCTCGTGGCCTCGAGCATCTTTCTCACTTCCGTGAACTTCGCTGCAAGCTCGTCGCCGTCGCACTCGACGGCTACGAAGCACCTTATACTCATGGCGTTCACATTGAATTCGCTTCGCCTGAATAAAACGTTGGGGAAGAACCATTATACACCTGCGGCGAATACTGAGGAGATAGCCTTTGGACCCGCTGCCCTTCACGCTGGTGATGGCCTCAGCCGTCTCGCACGCTCTGTGGAACTACGTCGCAAAGGAGGCGGGCGATAAGGAAAGCTTCATGCTTCTCCTCAACGTCTTCAGCCTGGCCATCTTCCTTCCCGTCTTCTACGTTATCCTACCTGAGATATATTTCCCGGTAGAGATACTCCCGTTCCTCGTCGCCAGCGGCGTCGCCGAGACGATATACTTCCTCGCGTTGGGGAAGGCATACGAGGAGGGTGACCTGAGCGTCGTCTACCCGGTCGCGAGGTCTTCGCCGATGTTCGTGGCGATAGCGGCGTCCCTGCTCATCGGGGAGAGGATAACCCTTGGGGGCGCGCTGGGCATCGTCCTTATCCTCGTCGGGGTCTACGTGCTCCATCTCAAGGGCTGGAGCGGAGAAGAGTTGACAAGGCCTTTGAAGGCTTTGGGCGCCCCCGCGTCCAGGTACGCGTTGGTAGCCGCACTGGGGACCACCGTGTACTCCATCTCCGACAAGATGGGGGTGACCGCGGTCGACCCCATCCTGTACTCCTTCTGGCTGGGGTTTGTGATAACCGGGATGCTGTCGCTGGTGATAGTCAAACGAAGAGGCGTGAGCCTCATCCGGGAGGAGCTGAGGGGCTCCCTGTTCAGTGTGTCTGTCGCCGGCGTCCTCATGAAGGGCGGCTACATGTTGGTGCTTGTGGCGATGAGCCTGGCGCAGGTCAGCTACATCTTGGCGCTGAGGCAGGTAAGCGTCGTCCTGGGAGCCGCGCTGGGCGTGGTGTTGCTCAAGGAGAGGTACGGCGGAGTACGGATAGTGGGCTCCATGATAATCTTCGTGGGGGTCTACCTGCTGGGGGCGCTCGCCTAAACCTTGAAAAACCAGAGATACATTTCATGAGTGACATTCAAGGGGGGTATGGTGAACGAGGCTGGGCGGCATAACAGACATGTCAACCGTGGACTGGTACGGGAACGTCTCCATGGTCGTGTTCTTCGCAGGGTGCAACATCAGATGCCCCTACTGCCAGAACTCAGGGCTCCTCCCTCTCGACTCCGGCGAGGAGGTCGACTTAGACTACATCGAGGAGAGGTTAGAGATCGGCATGAAGCCCGTGCCCCAGCTGGACGCCGTGGTGTTCACAGGCGGCGAGCCGCTGCTCCAGCCGGACGCCGTAATCGAGGCCGCCGAGCTAGTGAAGAACCACGGGCTGAAGCTCATGCTGGACACCAACGGCACGGTCTACCAAGCAGCGGAGAGGGTTCTGAGAACAGGGCTGATCGACAGGGTCGCCCTGGACGTCAAGGCGCCGCTGAACCCTGAGGACTATGGCGTCGTCTCTGGCGTACCCCCGCTAGGAAGAGTGTTCAGCGAATCGGTGAAGAAGACCCTCCGACTCTGCAAAGAACTGGGCGTTGAAGTGGAAGCCAGGACAACCGTCGCCCCCACGGTCTCCGATGAACCTAGCTTCGTCAGAAGGATCGCGGAGGACATCAAGGGCTTCGCCGAGGTCTACTATCTTCAGCAGTTCGACAATCAGGGTGAGATCCTTTCCCCTGAGTTGAAGAAGATGGAGTCACCTACGAGGGAGCGCCTAGTAGATCTGGCGGCGCAGGCCATGGACGCTGGCTTAGAGAAGGTCTACATAAAAACCCGTTTCGGGGGGCTAGAGAGGATAACCTAGATGGCTAAACGTAGACTGCTGCTCATAACCGGCATGGCTGGCTCAGGGAAGACGACGCTCGCCAACCTCCTCAGGGATAGGGGGTACTCCGTCTTCACCATGGGGGACGTGATCAGAAACGAGGTGCGGATGAGGAACCTCTCCCCCACTCCGGAGAATCTGGGGGCGATGGCGGAGGAGATACGCAGGTCGGGGGGAGACGCGGCCGTCGCCAAGAAGTGTGTGCCCCTCATAATCGGCGAGCCTAACAACAGGGTGGCCCTGGACGGCGTACGGAGCCTCGACGAGGTGTACGCGTTCGAGGAGGCTTTCGACGTCTACATCGTGGTCGTCCACGCATCCCCCGAGACCAGGTACAGCCGCCTCAAGAACAGGGGGAGGAGCGACGACCCCACCAACAGGCAGGTATTCAGGGAGAGGGACCACCGTGAGCTGAGCTTCGGGATGGGCGCCGCGATAGCCATGTCCAACTACATCATCACGAACGAGAACGGCGTAGACAATCTTGAACGCAGCTTGGAGACTATGCTGGAGAAGCTGAGGTCCATTGACGGTGACATGGATTAGGGCCAGGCTTCAGCCCACAGAGGACCCCGACAAGGTGGCACAGGCCATCAGAAACATGTTCGGCGAAATCGAGCTTGAGACGAAACAGGGCGTAGTCTCGGCGAGGCTTGAGGGCGTGGAGGCGCTCAGCGGGCTGAGGGGCAGGATCGCACAGGACCGTATCAGAGACACCGTCAAGAAGATGTTAACACGATGGGCGGAAGAAGACGTTCTAAGCTTCGGCTTCAACCGGCAGGCGGCCTACGCCGGGCACTTCTCGCTTAACCTGAAGGGGGAGGACCCCATGGGCCCGATACAAGTCAGAGTGGAGGGCAACGTGCAGAGAGTAATATCATTCCTATGCGAAAAAGTGACGTCTAGATAGACGTTTTCGCCTAGTATTTACAGTTTACACGATTGTATTTTCCGTCAATACGAAAGGTAGAAAACAATATATGATCGCATTTGAACCACTATTAGATTCCCAGAATGCCTAATAATTACGCAAAAATTGACGGCGTGTCTTCAAACGCCCGGGCTTCTGGGTTAGAGAACGTTCAAACATAGGCAGGAGATGACATGGCTAGAATATTATTGATAGGGCTGGCTGGAGACAGCGGCTGCCAGGTGGCTGCGCTGGGCCTCCACGAGGTACTGGTTGACATACTGGTTGCCAACGAGCTCATCTACGCCCCAACCCTCCTCGACGCCAA
>Ga0268279_1000320_pt1 | contig 31774 bp, 29 predicted proteins | sample saktaG_6_FD_190142 | JGI IMG/M metagenome (GOLD analysis project Ga0268279, IMG submission 190142) | Saline water microbial communities from Sakinaw Lake, British Columbia, Canada - sak_2010_1_5_80m | ecosystem: Environmental > Aquatic > Non-marine Saline and Alkaline > Saline ...
ATGCGGGTCTTCAAGAAGTACAACCTGTATGCGCTGCCGGTGATTGACGACGACGGCGTGTTGCTGGGCATTGTGACGACCGACGACATTCTGGATGTCGCCGAAGAAGAGGCAACCGAGGACATTCACAAAGGCAGCGCCATCCGCCCCCTGGAGGAGGAATACCTCCGGGCGCCGCTCAGGATGCTGTACCGCGGCCGGGTTCATTGGCTCCTCGTCCTGGTGCTCATCAATATCCTGTCCGGCGCGGGCATCGCTCATTTCTCGGGTCTGATCAGCAGGGTTGTGACCCTGGTCGTCTTTCTGCCGCTGGTGATCGCGAGCGGGGGTAACGCCGGTTCTCAGGCCGCGACACTGGTCATCCGCAGTATGGCGCTGGGCGAGTTGGAAGTCCGGGATTACTTCAAGGCCGTGAAACGGGAAATGCGCGTGTCGCTGGGTCTCGGGTTGTCGATGGCCGCAGCGGTCTTCCTGCTGGCCTGGTGGCGGGCCGACGTCGCACTCGGCATGGTCGTTTCGCTTGCCATGGTCTCGATCGTGTTCGTCAGTAGCTTGCTGGGACTGTCGCTGCCCTTCGTCTTGCGCAAACTGGGACAGGACCCCGCGGTCGCCAGCGGGCCCTTGGTGGCCTCCATCGCCGACATTCTCGGGGTGCTGCTGTATTTCGGCATCGCCTCTGCCTGGCTGTCCTAAGCCGCTTCTTGATCCCCGCGCCAGACACCGGAGGGGGCGAAGGTGCGCGGCAGGGCGAGGAGAATGGCACTGGTGACGGTGAGGGCGGTGGCACAGAGGATCGCGAGCATGATCATGAGCTGGTACTTGATCGCCTCGGCGGGCGAAATGCCGCCTAGGATCACGCCCGTCATCATCCCGGGCAGGGCGACCAGCCCGGTGGTAGCCATGGTGGCGAGGGTAGGAGCCATCGCCGACTGCAGGGCGTCGCGCATGAAAGGCTGAAGCGCCTCGCGGCGTGTCGCGCTCTGGGCGAGGGCGAGTAGGAAAACCCGCTCACGCTTGCGCACCCCGTCAAAAAAAACCCGCAACCCCACGATGTTGGCTTTCAGGCAGTTGCCCATGATCATGCCGCACAGCGGGATGGCGACACGGGCCTCCCAGAGCGGCGATGGCCGGACGACGGCGCCGAGCATCCAGAGCAACGGCACGACGGTGCCGAGAACCAGCGCGCCGAAAATCGGCAGCCCCATCGTGCGAAGGCTCAGCCCGCAGCCGCGGAGGATCGACCCATCAGCCACCACCAGCATCACGAGCACCCAGGCCAGGGTCAGCCCGGGATGGTTGGCGCGGAAGACAAATCCAAGATAGACCCCCACCAGCAGCAGTTGGACGGTCATGCGCAGCGTGCTCACGAGCGTGTCGCGTATCACGGGCACACCCAGCCGCGCCGCAATCACGAGCGGCGGCACGAGCATCAGAAAACTGGCGGCCAGCGCGGGCCAGGAGAGGGTTGTTTCGGGCATGACGAGGGTTCACCGTCCTTTCGTGACGTACTTTAGTGCATTTCCAGCCGACAAGGCCACTCAAAAACACGTTGTTTGCTCTCTCTCCCCCGGGGAGAAAGCCGGGGTGAGGGTTGTGGGCGATAGCCCACCTTTGACCAACCCGCGCGGGTTGGTCAAAGGTAATGCGCCGATCACGCAGGGCAAGGCGCTTGACGGGAACGTCTTCCTTGCGCTGCAATAGCGTGGGCCACGACACCTATTCGCTGTTGTACCAGGCTTCCATAGCAACCTCCGAATCAGATTTCAATTAGGAACGCAGGAAAGCAGGAACGACTGCGGCTGCTTCCCTTCCTTCCTTCCTTCCTTCCTTCCCTTCCTGCCTTCCTGCGTTCCTAATTCATACTAAAAAGGGCAGAAGACTGTGAGACTGTGAGGCTGTAAGGATTGGGAGGCAATCGGTTATGCAAATGGGATCTGTTCACCATTGGGTGCGTGCGAATAAATCTGTAACCTGTTCATTTTCAACCTCATAGCCTCATTTAAAATTAAGGCCGAATCAGGTTTCAATTAGGAAAGCAGTAATGGGCAAAAAGTCATCCAATTTCTGCTTTCTTGCTTACCTGATTACTATTGTCCCTCTGTTCCCTTGCGACTCTCTTGATGTTCAAAGGCATCGTCGCGAAGTTCAAAATCAGGCCGTGCTCAAGATGCAGTGCTTTCAGATACGAACGGACGGTAGCAAAGAAAATGTTTGCCAATTCGGAGACAGCCTTCAACTCAACAACGATGGTTTCCTCAACAAGCAGGTCAATGCGATGCTCCCCAACCTGCCGCTGTTTGAAGAAGACGGGGATGACTAGTTGCCGCTGGAACGGTATCCCTCGGTAGTCAAGTTCCACGCACATGGCCTCTTCGTAGATGGATTCCAGGAAGCCGGGACCGAGTTCCTTATGGACCTCGATGGCCGCCGCGATGATTCTGCCTGTAAGCTCTTCGTGTTCCATGGGTTGTCTCCAATCAGGAAATCAGGAAAGCAGGAACAACTGCGTCTGCTTCCATTCCTGCCTTCCTGCGGCGCTTTCGGGTTTGTGTGTGGGGGGGGGTCAATGGATCCGTTTTCTTTCTGATCACGCGATGTGGACCACCTCGGTCCAGAGGCCGGCTAGGTTCTCGGGGGCGTGGGTGACGGCGACGAGGGTGATGCCGTGCAGGTCGGAAAGGCAGTCGCGGAGCGCGGCGGCGGCATCGGCGTCGAGGGCCGAGGTCGGTTCGTCCAACAGCAGGATCGGGCGCTTCAGCAACAGGGTGGTGGCAAGGGCGAGGCGCTGTTTCTCGCCGCCCGAAAGGGTGCTTATCTCGGCGTCGAGGATGTCGGGGCGGAGGCGCAGGCGGGCGAGGAGCGCGGCGGCCACGCCGGGTGTCGGGCGGAGCGACGCGTTGGCGCGGTAGCCGAAAGGGCGGTAGAAGGCGTCACGCGCGGGGCCGTCACCCAGTTCCGGTTCCTGCGGCAGGTAGCCAAGGAGCAGGCGGAGCTTCCAGCATGAAACGGGATCGACCGTCTCGCCCGTGATGCGGATGGTTCCGTGATGCGGTTCTGAGAATCCGAGGGCGGCGCGCAGCAGCGTCGATTTGCCGCAGCCGGAGTGCCCGCTGATGGCGACTCGCGCGCCCGGTTCGACGGCGCAGGAGAAACGGTCCAGCACCGTCCGGCCGCCGAAACGGACGGTTACGTCCTGCCACACGATGCTGGCGGGAGGTGCACTCATGGCGCCTCCAGTTTGACGAGGTCGAAGGCGGGTTCTTCATACGGGTGAGCGGCGCGCAGCGCGCGGATCACGTCGGCCGTCCGGTCTTCAGGACAGAGCATGTCGACGCGGTATTCATCGACGGTCTCGACCGCCCCAGTCTGGCCGATGAAGGGCGAACTGCCGGCGAGCGGACGAAACTGGCCCTGTCCGCGTGCCTGCCACGCGCAGCAGTCGTAGGTGCCCTGGCGGCCGGCACCGGCCTCGAAGAGCGCGGTTTTGACGGCTTCAAGATGTGTGGCGGGGATGTAGACGGTGAGTTTGTACATGGGGAGTCTCAGGAGGGGTCAGGCCAGGGTGATGAGCGACTCATCGCAGCAGGTGAGTTTTTCCAGACCGGAATCGGTGACGGCGTAGGTGTTCTCCACGCCGACGGCGCCCACGCCGGGGAATACGAACTTGGGCTCGAGGGCCAGAACCATGTTCCGTTCGAGCAGGATGTCGGATCGCGGGGCGAGCACCGGCAGCTCGTTGATCTCGATGCCGATGCCGTGTCCGACGAATCGGGCTTGCTGTCCGAACCCCATGAAATGGCGGGAGAGTCCGGCTTCTTCGGCCTGCTTCAGGGCCAGGGCGTAGAGCGTGTCGCAGCGGACGCCCGGTTTGGCGGCCAGGGCTAGTGCCGCGCAGATGGCGATCGAAACCTGGTGGGCGTCCCGGACAGGGGCGGGGATCTCGCCGATGGCGTAAGCGCGGGAGCAGTCTGAGATATAGCCGGTGAAATTGCCCCCGATGTCGGCCATAACCGTGGTGCCGGTCGTGAGCGGCGTGCCATTGGCGCCAACGGGAATCGTCGGATCCAGGCCCGCGCCGCCCAGGGCGAAGTCATACGCCGACGGTGTTTCGGCATTGGTGCCGACGAGCACGCTCCCCATGAACAGCTCCATGCGGCCGCCAAAGGCGCGGAACAGGCCGAGGCTGCCGCGCTGGCGGATGGCGTGTTCCATGGCGATGGAGAAGGTGAGATCGGTCATGCCCGGCCGGTAGAGCGAGGGGAACGTGGCGACGGTTTCGGCGTGAAGGCGGCACGATTTGCGCATGAGGCCGAGTTCGTAGTCGGTCTTGACTGCCCGTGCCAGGCGGATCTGCGGCGTGCCGTTGAGAAGTTCGGCGGCGGGGAAGACCCGGCCGATCTGGAACCACTCCGAGGCGGGAAGTTCGTCGCCCTCCAGCAGCAGGCGGGCGGGGAAGGGGCGTCCGGTGGCGGCGAGGTGCTCCGCGATCTGGTCGGGGCGGCGGACGGCGACAGCCTCGAAACCGGGAATACGCGCCGGGAAGTCGGACGGGCGCCGGAAAAAAAAGATCGGACTGCCTGAGACGGGCAGGTAGAACCAGCCGCTGAAGACCGTGCCGGCGGCATAGACCAGATCGGCGTTCAGCGTGAGGATCACCGCGTCGGCCTGCACGGCGGCGAGGACCGCGCGCAACGTGTGGTGGCGCAGATGAAGGTCGGTCAAGAGTTCGGTGGGGAGTGGGTGCATGGTGGGACAGAAGGGGATGTCAGGGTTTTCGTACGGGGATGTCGAAGACGGACCGGTAATCCACGCCCGGGAGGCCGGCGGAGGCGGTCAGTTGCCAATAGGTGCCATTGCAGCCGCCGTCGGCGGTAGTCGTGGGTTGAGTGGCCGGCAGGGAGAAACGGACCGCCAGAAAGGTTTCGCTGACGCCTGCGTCATGGGCGGGCACCCGGGTCTGCTCCTGCCACAAGACGTCCCGGTGCGTGTTGCGGTGCTTGCCGCTTCCGGTGGTGTATTGACGGACGCACGTGAGCTTCAGGTCGGCCTGGGTGTCGGCGGCCAGTCTGGCGGGGATGCGCAGTGTTCCGAAGAGGGGACCACCGATCACGACGGTCGCGGGCGATAATTCGAGCACGCTCACGCCGAAGCGGCGGAAGCGGGCGAGGTGATAGCCCCCGAGAATCGCGAGCAAGACGCCGACGACGGCCGGAATCCATAGGTAAACGGGAAATGGGCATGCCGGGATCACCCGATGTTCCAGCCACAGCGTCCAGCCGATGTAGCCGATGGAGACGATGGCCACCGTGACGAACGCTCGGTGTCCGTAAGGGTGGCGCATCGGGATCCGCCCGTCGGCACGGGTGTGGATGCCGCTGGTGAGCAGGGAAATTCCGTATGTCATGACTCCGAGGCCGACGCCTCCGAACATCAGGACAAAGAGGTGAAAGAAGGCCACGCGTTCGGGCCGGATTGTGCGGATCAGGATCGCATCCGTCGGGTCATCCGGATTGACCCAGCAGGACGTGGGTTTGTTGTTCCGCCGGCAGGCGTCCAGCGCGGCATGAAGCGTATGATGAAAGCGGCCGATATTATCCGATCCGGAGTGCAGCGTCACCCGCGTGCCGGTATGCGCGCGACCGTCCGCTTCGTAGCGGTAGGAAGCCGAAACACGGTAGGTGGAACTTCCCTTGGAGTTGTGTGAGACGTGAAGGGCGCATTCCAGCACCTGAGCAGGGGTCTCGCGCCACGTGCGCATCGCGTCGGCGCGGAGGAGCGTCCGCGTGACGGAGAAGCCGAAGCCAATACCGACGCCGAGGAAGATGAGCCCGAAGGGAATCAGGCCCCCCGCTAGTTTCCGAGAGGACATGTGTGCGAGTTTAGCAACGGGCCGGTGATGCGTCAAGTAAGGGGCGAAGATAAAAGCCATTTCAACTTTGACGAGTGAGTTTGACCTCGTGCTGATCTTCATGGTACGCTTTCTCCCATGTCTATCGTGCGCCGTTTCATCCTCGGACCGGTGGATTGCGTCTGGACGCCTATTGAATGTTGAAACGTAAACAGAAGGAAACAGCATGAGTGACGGTTACGAAAAATGGTTCGGCCTTTTAGCACTCGTATGGGTTCTGTCGGTCACGAGGGCGCAGGCGGCATCATCCCCACTGGCCGGTGATGCGGAAGCGGCGACGCACGGCGATGAAGCGGCCAGCGTTCAACGGGTCAAGGAGACCGAACAGAAGACGCCCGACTTCGTCTTTCGACAGTATAACCTGGCGGTCCTTTCGCACTACTCCTACCTGATTGGCAGTGGGGGAGAGGCCCTGATCGTGGATCCGGCCCGCGACATCAACCGTTATCGGAAAGACGCACAGGAACTGGGACTGAAGATCACGAGGGTATACTTGACGCATTCCCACGCCGATTTCGTGGCGGGGCATATGGAACTCGCCAAGGCCACCGGCGCGGAGATCATCATGAACGAAGCCACTCAGGCCGGCTTTCTGCACAAGCCCATGAAGGACGGCGAATCCTTCTTGTTCGGCACGGTGCGCGGCATGATCGTGACTACGCCCGGCCACACCCCCGATGGGACATGCCTCTACGTGTACGCCCCGGCGGCCGAAAGCAACCCCAGGTTCGTCCTCACCGGCGACACCCTCTTCATCGGCAGCGTGGGCCGTCCGGACTTGATGGGTGAAGGCATGAGCGCCGCCGCGTTGGCCGAGATGGGCTTCCATTCCTGGAATGACAAACTATCAAAACTCCCGGACGACACCAGGTTCTTCCCGGCCCACGGCGCCGGGTCTCTCTGCGGTGCTCATTTGAGCGATAAGCCGGTCTCCACCATCGGGGAACAACGGCGGGAGAACGTCTACCTTCAGCACCCAGACCTGCTGTCCTATGTCATGGCCGTCATTGACGGCCTTCCCGATGCCCCGCAGTATTTCAAGCACAACGCCAAGATGAACCACGCTGGGCCGCCCCTTGTGGATTGGGACAAGACCACGCCCCCAGCCCTGCCCGTAGCCGATGTGCTTGCCCAGGGGCAGAAGGGCACTTGGATGATCGACGTTCGCGATGCCAATGCGTTCGCCGCAGCCCATCCGCAGGGCGCGATCAACATCGGAATACGGGGCCGATTCGAGACGTGGACCGGCATCATGATCCCGTGGGGCGAATCCTTCGTTCTTGTGGGCTCGGACGACGCGGTTCGTGAGGCGGCTTTCCGCCTGAAGCGGATCGGCTACGATGCGCCCGCCGGTTTTCTGCAGGGCGGAGTGGAAGCATGGGAACAAGCCAAGGGGCCCATCGGGTCGCTCAAACTTCTGCAGCCTCAGGACCTTTATGGGCAGATGCAGGCGGGCACAGCGCCTATCATCGTGGACGTGCGCCTCCCGAGCGAGTGGATGGCGTTGCGTATTGGCAATGTGCTCAACATCCCGATCAACAAGATGTTCACCGACAGCAAGCGACTTTCCCAGGACATGCCGGTACTGACAGTCTGCAACTCTGCCTATCGCTCCAGCATGGGTGCCTCGGTGTTGCTCAAACAAGGCTTCCAGGATGTTTTCAACATGGAAGGCGGCAGCGAGGCGTGGATCGCAGCCGGTCTGCCGACCCTGGGCGCCACCGGAGGCGGACACGGCACGGCCGCCGCACCTGTGCGGGCCGTCCGACTTCCGGATCGCATTGCCGCCGCCGACCTGAAACGCTTGATCATGGACCTGCCGGGTACGTTCGAGATTGTGGATGTGCGACCGCCGGCTCAATTCGCGGACTTCAACCTGCCGGAAGCCAGGAACGCAGACATCGCCGACGTGGTCGCCAATCCCGCCTACCTGAACAGCGCCGTCCCGCTCGTGCTCGTGGACCGCGACGGGTCCCTGGCCATGGCGGTTGGCGGCATCCTGTCCCAGAAAACGGCACGCCCGATCAAGGTCCTGTTCGGAGGGTTGGAGGCCTACTGGAACGAGTCCACGGCGCCCTTGCCATCGGGTTCGCCTGCGCCAGGAGTCGCGCCCGCCATCAAGCCGGCAGCGCCTGCATCGGCTCCCGTTGCACCGATTCCGTCCACGCCTGAAACGCCCAAAAAGAAAAGCGCGGGGTGCTGAGCGCTATGAACAACAACACGCCTCTCTCTCCTGGTGGCCCCAAGCCCTATGCAAATCCCTACTTGGCGGGCATCCTGCTCGGGCTTGTGCTCCTCGCGTCCTTCGTTGTTCTCGGGGCTGGCCTGGGGGCGTCGGGCTGCATCGCGCGGATTAGTGCTTCGATTTCGATGTGCGTTTCGGCACCACACACGCTTGGCAGCGAGTACTTTGGCAAGTGGGGCGCCCAGCCGCTGAAGTACTACCTTGTCTTTATGTTCGCTGGCACTTTCATTGGCGCGCTCTTCTCGGCGCTCCTGGCAAACCGCGTGCGGATCCAGATCGAGCGCGGCGCCGCATCGTCCGTGAGACATCGCCTCGGGTACGCCCTTGTGGGTGGACTGATCGCCGGCTTCGCGAGCCGGCTGGCTCAGGGTTGCACTTCCGGGCAGGCGCTGAGCGGCGGCGCACTGCTGCTCAGCGGCAGCATCGTATTCATGCTCTGTCTTTTTGCCGGTGGCTATGCCACGGCCTGGTTCGTCAGGAGGCAATGGCATGATTAACACCCTCTACAGTCTCGACACCCTCGGAACTCCGGTGGCCTTCTTTCTCTCCCTGCTGATCGGGGTTGGTTTCGGCTTTGCGCTGGAACGGGCAGGCTTCAGTAGTTCGCGCCGTCTGGCCGGGGTCTTCTACTTCACCGACATGGCTGTCGTGAAGGTGATGTTCTCCGCGCTCATCACGGCCATGTTGGGCCTCTCCTACCTGGCGGCCTTCGGATGGATTCACATGGACCAGATCTTCCTCATGCCCACCCTCTATGGCGCTCAAATCGTCGGCGGCCTTTTGTTCGGCGTGGGGTTTGCGATGGGTGCCTGGTGCCCCGGCACGGCGGCTGCCGGCCTGGCCGCGGGCCGAATCGACGCACTCGTATTCCTGGTCGGTACGATCGGCGGAAGCATCTTGTTCAGCGAACTCTTCCCCATAATCGGCGGGCTGTACACGGCTGGAGACCGAGGCGTGCAGATGGCCTTTGACTCGCTGGGCATATCTCGGAACGCGTTCACCTTGTCTTTTACAGGGATCGCCGTTGTGGCCTTCTGGCTGGCCGAGTGGGCCGAGAAAGCGCGCACGGGTCGTTCTGCGTATCTGGGGTCCCCCTTCCTCAAGGCGTTCAGTCTGGCGCTCGTGGCGGTGGCGCTTGGCTTGTTCGTGCTATCCCCCGCCACGACAGGTGCTCCCCAAGAACTGACTGGCTTTGCCGCAGCGTCGGCAATGGACGAGAAAGCCCTCATGGCAAGCGTCGACGGGGGGCGCGACCACATCGAGCCCGAGGAACTGGCCGACCGCCTGATGGCCGGGGAACCGAGCCTCGTGCTCGTGGATGTGCGGACACCGGCCGAGTTCAACGCCTACCATATCCGCGGGGCCGTCAACGTATCGCTGGCCCAATTGGCGGAGACTCTTCAGCCTCATAAGAACAAGGGGATGGTTGTTCTATACTCCAACGGAATGACCCATCCCGCCCAGGCCCGCGACTCGCTTCAGCGTGAAGGGTTCGGCAATGTCTACCTGTTGACGGACGGGTTGCAGGGATTTCGCGAGCGCTGTCTCAAGCCAGTGTCTTTGCGGTTCGAACCGCTGACGTCCGCAGCCGCCACCAGGATCAACGCCTGGCGCGCTTTCTTTGCGGCGCCCTCCGTTGCCGCCAAGGTCGGCATCGCCGCTGCTCCCGAGCGGCGTTGAGGAGCGGGAATAGCGGCGTTGGTAGCGGCGTTGGGGACAGGGACATGGGTGTCATTCCGCCCGGCTCCAGAAGCTCGGCAATGTCGGTTAGTACGATGGCGCCGGGTCCTTTCGGGTTTATGAGGGGATTATTCATTGGTCTAAACACCGGTGCGCTCGAATCTGGAATCGATTAAGCAGTTGGACTAAGTGTAACCGATCAAGTGTGCGACGAAGTGTCGCTTCGCGCCATTCCAGACCCTTAGTCCAAACACTTAGTCCCACACTTGATCGGTTACGCTTAGTCGCCCCGCCTTAGTCGGATTGTCCACGCGGTTGATCCCAGCACAATCTTCAATGAAAAATCCCCACACAAACCCGGAAGCGTCAACTCGAAGCTGATAGTGAGGGTGTTGGGCAGACGGTGGCGGGTGTCGGCGCTGACGCGGGATGACAAACGAGGTATTGACCAGAAGCCAATCGATATGGTATACGTTGTACCAAAAGGAGATCGATATCATGGACACGGTAACCGTATCCCCGAAATATCAGGTCGTCATTCCGCTTGCTGTCAGAGAGCGGGCCCACATCCGTGCAGGCGAACGCCTGCAGGTCATCTGTTTTGATGATCGCATTGAATTGATCCCGCTACGCCCCATGCGCAGTATGCGGGGCTTTCTCAAGGGGTTTGATGCCCGATTTGAACGTGACGAGGAGGATCGGCCATGAACGTTGTCGACACGTCCGGTTGGATTGAATTCCTGTTCGAGGGAAGTAATGCAGATGTGTTTGCACCCCTGGTTGAAAACGTCGGCGAACTGCTTGTTCCCGTGATTTGCCTGTACGAAGTTTTCAAGAAAGTGAATGCGGTCGCCGACGAACCAAAAGCCCTGCAGGCCGTTGGACAGATGAAGCAGGGTCGGGTGATGGAAGTCACCGAAGCGATTGCGCTACGCGCGGCTCTAATCAGCCTCAAGCATCGACTTCCAATGGCCGACAGCCTTATCTTATCGACCGCCTGGTCGGAACAGGCCACACTCTGGACCCAGGACGAACACTTTGCGCGGCTGCCGGGTGTTGAATACACGCCTGCCCGACCCAAGGCATCCAGCGCACACGGCAAACCGCGCCACTGATGCCCGATGTTGCGCAACATCGGGAATGTGTGTCGTGGCACAAGTCAGTGCAGCGCAATGAAGTCGTCCCCCTCAAGCGCCACGCGGGGCCAGCACCTGAGCCGGCGTTTCGGTAGTCGCCAGCCGATGACCGGCAGACGATCTGATCGCGTCACGGTTTCTCGTTCCGTTGTCTTTCTCAGGGAGCCTTTCACGCTGGCTTCTCCTCTCTCCAATCATGTGAATCATGTAATCCTGTCAAACATGTTTGTCCGTCAGCCACGCAATTTCAGACAGGATTACATGATTTGCATGATTGGGATGGGGGCCGCAAAGCCCGTTCCTTGCGGCCCTTAAGCGGCAGCATGGGACTCCTTTCCGGCCGTCAGTTCCGCGACAAGAGCGGCGAGGAGTTTCTCCCCAGTGGCGCGGGAATCGGCAAGCTGCGTCTCCAATGCGTCCACCAAGACCATCAGTTGCTGCACTTTGGCCACGATCCGGCGTTGTTCGGCGAGGGGGGGGACTGGAATCTCGAATTGCTCGATCATCGCTTTGGTCAAGGCCTCGCGCGTTGCTCCCACCTGAACATCGTCAATCATGTGTTGGACAACAGGACTCGCGAGAAACAACTCCAGGAATTGGGGAATGATTCCGGCAGTCGTTCGAAGGATGCACACGTGCTGGTTTACTCTCGCGCCTTCCATGTCTTTCGGCGCAATGGCTACACGGCCGATCGAGGCACCTGTGATATTCAGCAATACATCGTCGGCTTTGACCGTCACGTTCTTGAGCTTCTCGGCTTGCTCCTCATTCAAGAACGCGAGGCCATGACGGATAAATCCACCGAAGTGAACATTCATCGAGCGAATCAACGGCACGCCCGTTTCTTGGTAAGATGCCTTGCCTCCGGACGGAGTGGATCCGCTTCCGATCTTGGTGGTCATTTCCTTCAGTTTCCGCGTTTCCCAGTCGGCTAATTCTGGGTCATGTGGCACCAGCAAACCTTGGACGGCAAGGGTGAGGATGGATTTGCGGAGGTCGGTGGGAGAGACGAGGTAGGCGGAAGGGCTTTGTGCCGCTGTGCCTCTGTGAGAGACAGCTTTTGTTTTTCTCACGGAGGCACGGGGGCACGGAGAGGGATAGAACAGCATTTCGAGGTTGGCCGGGGTGGGCGCGTCGGCAAAGCGAGCCAGCGCCGCGCGGGCCAGCGCAGCGCGCCGCGTCTGGCGTTCCTGCTGCTGCGCCTCCAGCCGATCACACAACGCCATCAACTCATCTACCTTCGCCACAATCCGCTTCTGCTCGTCGAGGGGCGGGAGGGGAAAGGGAAAGGCCACGATCTTGATCTTTGACAAGTTTGGCTGCGCTCCGCCCTCACTTGCTTCGTGGAAAGCGGTTCGTTGTGAAAACAGATAGTTGAACAGGTAGCGGTTTACAACGCCTTCAAATGGCGTGCATCCGCACACCGCCTGATTGGTCAGCGCCGGTTCGGCAAGAATGGCGACCTTCCCGATGGTTGCTCCATACATGGCGAACAGAACGTCGCCCGGTTGATTGCGCCTGAACGATCCAGTCTTCAACGCCAACTCCGTGACGGTTTCAGAGGAACTGGCTAGCGCCAGGTTGTCGTTCAGTTCGCCGGACTTCAACCAAGTTATTCCGCCATCGTAAAGGTCGTGGTTTCCTCGTGGGGGAGTTGAACCGGAACCCCAGTCACCAATCTCTCCGAGCCGAGTCCACACCCAAGATTGCGGAATGGGAAAAGGAGCCGAGTCGCAGTCGATCGAGTCAGTTTCTTGTCGGCGGATTGAACGTTCTTTGATCAGTCGTTCTTTGGACTTCTGGATTCGCTCTAGAAGTTTGTCCGCCGGTTCGTCTTTCTGGTCTTGATCAACGAGTCTTCCTCGGACCGCCAGTTCCAGCACCAACTCCCGCATCTTCGCCACCGCATCGGGCGCGTCGGCGAATTGGTCGAACTTTTCAAAGAAGGTTTCGAGGGTCATCGCGAACCTTTCTTCTCACAGCGGCGCAAAGGCAAAGTGTTTTCTTCCCTTCGTGTTCTTCGCGTCCTTCGTGGTGAAGCACCCTCTCCTCCGCGCCTCTGTGCCTCCGTGAGGGATGTCGCACGCTCCTCCCGCGTCCATTCAAGGAGCTTGGCTTTGAGCAATTCCTTCGAGGGGAGGTAGAGCTGATATTCCTTGGCGTGGATATTGGCGTCCTTGGGGAGCGTTAGTTTCACCACGGCATCTTTCTTCTCCTTGCACAGGAGCAGGCCGACGGTGGGGTTCTCTTCCGGCAGCTTCACATGGCGGTCGTAGTAGTTCACATACATCTGCATCTGCCCGAGGTCCTGGTGCGTGAGTTTGTCGAGTTTCAGGTCGATGACGAGATAGCAGCGCAGGAGCCGGTTGTAGAAGACGAGGTCGAGAAAGTAGTGGTCGCCGTCGAAAGTGAACCGCTTCTGGCGGGCTTCAAAGAGGAATCCTTTGCCGAGTTCCAGGAGGAACTTTTCCAGGTGGGTGATGATGGCGGACTCCAGATCGGATTCGGAGTAACCAGCCTTTTCTTCCAGCCCGAGGAATTCGAGGACGAGCGGTTCTTTGAGGAGGTCGTCAGGCTTGCTGATGATCTGGCCTTCCTGCGCCAGTTTGCGGATGCCCGCCTTGTCGCGGCTGAGCGCCAGCCTCTCGTAGAGGCAGGCGGCTTTCTGGCGGCGGAGTTCGCGAACATCCCAGCCTGCGTTGGCCGACTCGATTTCGTAAAAACTACGTTCGTCGGGGTTCTTGATGGTGAGGAGTTCGACGTAATGGGACCAACTCAGGGTGAAGGAAGATTTCCGAGACGCCGTCTCGGAAATCCGGGCGGGCACCAATTCACCAGGCGGTGCCTGCTGTTTTTGAGGCGACGGCAATTGGTCAGACGCTGTCTGACCAATTTGGATGAGATGCGATGATTGGTCCGACACCGTCTGACCCATTCGCGAACGGTATGCGACGAAGAACTGCCGCATGAGCTTGAGGTTAGTCAGCGAGAAACCGGGGCCAAATTCCAGGGTGAGGGCCACTGACAGCCCTTTGAGCATTTCCAGACCATACTCCGCCCGCTTCGCCCCCTTCTGCTCGTGCTCCACGATGCGACGGCCGATCTCGAAGTTCGTGCGCACTTGTAGCGTATCCACGACGGACGAGACGGCGCGGCGGGCGGAACGAATGAGTTCCCGTACCTCGGCGATGAGCGGGGCGAGGTCGTCGGCACTGGCCTTGGCACTTTGGCAGACGGTGTCTGCCGAATCTAGAGAGCGCTTCTTCATCCTGCCTTTATCCTTTCCGCTTCGCTGTCCCACATGTCGCGGTAGGCGAAAACATAGTCAGCGGTGGCGGCGGGGTTGAGGGTGTAATAGTAACGGCAGAGGGATTTGAAAAGAGCGAGGCCCTCCGGGATACAGGCGCAGTCCAAAAGCCGGTCGAGCGTGTGCTCAATCTGCTGCTGATCCCGGCAACGACTCCGGACAATGTCGTGCACGATGGGAGCATAGGCGGCGGCCATCTGTTTGTGCAATTGATTCAGGGATGCGGCCAGTTCCGTAATGCCGGCCACCAGCGACTCGAAGTCGCCTTTCCCCGTGGGTTTGCTTGGCTTCTTTCTCATCCTTATTCCTTCATGCTTCATACTTTCCCCAGCGCCTCCATGAGCTGTGCCTTCAGTTTGCCCCTTGTCTCTGCTATTTGCGCCAGCAGCTTCTCGTATTCGGGCAGGAGATGGTCCACGTCGCCGGGGCCTTCGTCGGCGTTGTGCGGGTTCTTGAGGTCGAGGTTGAAGTTGCCGGCCTTGATGGTGTCGAGGGAGACGCGCCAGGCGCGCTCGTTTTCGACGCGGGTCTTGAAGCCGTCGGCTTCGTCGCCCCACCAGGCGCGCTCGCCCTCGAACTCCTCGATGCGGATGGGCTTGCCTTTGTTGTAACTCTTGGCGCCGGGCGGATACGGGTGCTCGTAGTACCAGACGTGTTCGGTCTTCGGCCCCTTGCGTGAGTTTATTTCACGGACGAGGCATGATTGCTCTATGTTGTTACAAGAAAGGCAGTTACATCGCAAGTTAGTCGTATACACTAACGCCGTTTATTTTGAGCGGTGTCTTGTGCAGGTCGGTGAGATTCAGGCCGTCCATTAGGCGGCTCTGGTCGTCCGTCATCTCCTCGATCTGCCGCGTTGCCTTCGGTGTTCCGCGTTTACCGCTCATTTCGAGCAGCGTGGTCAACCGGATGTCGTTCAATGTGTCGAGCAAAGTGTCAAGCGTGCCGGTGAAATCCGCCTTCATCCGGGCTTCCCGCCATATCAGGGATGCGAGGAGGTAGCCGAGGACACAGGAGAAGTAATGCACCCTGATCTTCTGGTCGGTCCAATGGAACTCGGGTGTGACGGCCAGATGGTAAGGGTTCTTGATGTTCTTGAACGCCTGCTCGACGGTGGACTGTCCATGGAGCGCGGCCACGATCGCTTCGCTATCCCACTCATGACGGTCTGTCATAAGAATACGGAACCCAAGCTTGTCTTCCAGTTGATCGAGTTTCTCCTTGTTGGTTCTGTATGTCATGGAGAAATGGCCGTCGCCCAGTTCGGCAAGGTCATAGACCAGCAGGTCTTCCATGAACTGCCCCCTGAGCAGGCGGTCTATCGTTCCTGCCAACTGTTCGCGAGTCCGCCTTTTGGCCCTGGGGTTAGCCAGGCTCCGCTGTATTTTCCCTAACACCCGTTTTCTCTTCTTCAACGCCTGATAGATCCCGCGTAACTGGCCGGCCCTGAGCTTCTCGCTGATAAATACGACCACCGTCCTTTCCGCTCCCCATATGACCCGCTTGTCGCGATAGAGCGACAGCGTCTTTCCGCCAACGCAGACAGGAACGGAATTCGCCTCGGCGTCTTGAATCAGGTCGACGTGTTGCGAGGGGGTCAGGGCGCCGACATAGTGGAGTTTCAGGCGAGCGACGAGCGCCAGGTTCTGCTTGGAGTTGCATCCCCGGTCAAACACCAGCGTGTGCTTCTCCAAATCCATGTCCAGGTCATTCATGCGGCGCTTGATACGTCCGACGACCTGCCGGAAAACCGTCGAGTCGCTCATGTTGCCTCTGTAGGTGTGATGGAAAAGCGGGATGAAATCGCGGCGCGTCACCACCAGGGCCAGTCCAACCTGCCTCAGGTCGTTGCGTTTCTGCTTATTCCTGCCGCGCTGGGCAATGTCGCAGCGGGTGTTCTCCGTGTCCACGAAGGTGTAAAAGTTCGTCGTGTCGTAAAACAGCGTGTCGTCCCCCAGGTCATAATGCTGTTGAAGGTTGCGCAGCAGGTCCAGTTCGACCTTCTCAATAGCGTCCTCGGGCAGGCAGTCCATCAGGTCCCAGAAGTGCTGGCTGTCGACTTTGGACAAGCTGACGCGGAGCAGGTAATCCAGCGAGGATGTCTGCGCCCACGTCCACCATCCGCGCTTGCTGGTCGGCATGCAGACCCGTCCGATCCCCGCCAGCAGCAAGGTGACCCCGACGGTGAGATTGTTGCGCACGGGCTTATCGCTCCAGTACGCTCGCCGGGAATGGACATAGCGATTGATGACGGCGACGACATCCAGCTTGCGGGCGACCACGAGCAGGGCCGCCACCGCGCCGTGCGAATGGGATTTGACCTTCAGCCGTTCGCCGATGCCATGCCGCAGCCGGCCCAGCAGAGTCTCCGCTTTTCCCAGATACTCCAGGACGACGGGCCGCGGCTTCCCGTTCACGCGCCGCGACTCGACGATATACCAATACTTGTGGCCCCTGGACATTTTCGACTGAATCGTAGCCATGCAATACCTCCTGTTCAGTGTATACCCGATCCGGGCACACCTTTCGCAAATGCAATAATAATTACATATTATAGGATATTTGCAAGCACTATTTTCAATTATTTGTATATTAATTCAGTGTATACACAGAATCAGGACAAAAAAATTGCCGCAACGTGTTGATCAACAACTCGTTACGGCATATCTTCTCGGCCTATTTTAGGCGAAATGAAATAAACTCACGCTTGGTGAAGAAGAGCAGGTTGGTGCGGATGCCGGTGTAGGGATTGAAGACGCCGTTGGGCAGGCGGACGATGGTGTGGAGGTTGCACTCGGTGAGCAGGGCTTCCTTGATGCGGGTCTTGACGCCTTCGCCGAAGAGAGTGCCGTCGGGCAGAACGAGTCCGGCGCGGCCGCCGGGCTTGAGAATCTTCATCAGGAGCACGAGAAAGAGGTCGGCGGTTTCGCGGGTGCGGAACTCGGAGGGGAAATTGGACTCGATGCCGTCCTCTTCCATGCCGCCGAAGGGCGGGTTGGTGACGATGACATCCACGCGCTCTTTCGGTCCCCAGTCGCGCAGGGGGCGAGCCAGGGTGTTGTCGTGGCGGACGTTGGAGGGCACGTCAATGCCGTGCAGGAGGAGATTGGTCATGCACAGCACGTGCGGGAGGTGCTTCTTCTCGATGCCGGAGAAGCATTCCTGGATGGCGCGTTCGTCGGCTTCGGTTTGGGCCTGCTGGCGCAGATGTTCGATGGCGCAGACGAGGAAACCGCCGGTGCCGCAGGCGGGGTCGAGGACGGTCTCGCCGAGGCGGGGGTTGACCTGTTCGACAATGAACTGGGTGACGGCGCGGGGAGTGTAGAATTCACCGGCGTTGCCGGCGGACTGGAGGTCTTTGAGCAGTTTCTCGTAGATGCCGCCGAACAGGTGGCGGTCATCGGAGGCGTTGAAGTCAATGGCGTTGATCTTGTTGATGACCTGGCGCATCAACGTGCCGTTCTTCATGTAATTGTTGGCATCCTCGAAGGCCATGCGGATGAGACCGGTGATCTTGTCGCCGCCGACGGTGAGGGCCTTTAGCTTGGGCAGGAGGGTGTTGTTGACGAAGTCGAGCAGAGCGTCGCCGGTGATGCCTTCCATGTTGTCGAAGCTGCTGGCCCATATCTTCAGAGTTTATGCATACCGGGCAGACCGGTTTCCCTCGTTCAACGGTGGCAAGCATGCGTTCCAACATATCGCGTCCTATCGTGTGAATCGTTCTCCAGTCTGTTTTCTGCGGCGAGGGCGGTTCGCTGCCTCGACGCATTTTGCACCGTCAAGGATCAGTGAGGGTTCCTCGCGAGACGCAAGCCCAAAATACGCGTCCCATTTCTCTCCCAAGTGTTCCTTCCGTATTCACGCGATCAACCGTGAATTACCGACGCGCGAACGGCAGTAAATGTTGCCATAAGACAACTATGGACATAGCCAAGTCGCGAGATACCCCATGTTCCTCTAAGCGATCACCCATTCGGCGAGCACGGATATCTTTGTGCATACCATCCTCCCCGCGCAAGCATTCGTTCAGCACGCCTAGGTCAGCGCATAATACTGAGACGTTAATCTCGCGGCGGTGCTTCCCCATACATAAATCATTCAACCCGTTTCGTAAGCGCTTCGCATCGTTTACATCTGATTCAGCTTCAACGCGAGCTAAGTATGCGACACAAGCATTAAGAAACGTTTCATGTACCATTACGCAATCGGGTTTCGCATTCTCAAAACTAGCCTTATATGAGGATTGTGTAACATTCGATATTTTCTCATACTCCTTTGTTGCTCCTGAATGGCCCTGATCTGCGGCTTTGGCAAACCATTTGAATGCCCCCCAGTCACTTTGTGGCACACTAACGCCGAGTAGATACCTAAAGCCAATCTGGTACTGCGCCTCTACTGCCTCCTTAATTGCTTCTGAATGGCCCTGATCTGCGGCTTTGGTAAACCATTTGAATGCCTCCCAGGCACTTTCTGGCACACCAACGCCGCATAGATACATAAAGCCAAGCCGGAACTGCGCCTCTGCGTCTCCAAATGTCGCGACACTGCGGTAGTGCGCCGCATACTCCATTTCCCGCCGGCCGTCTCGACCGTCTTCGTATGCATGTCCTCGAGTGATACTTGAATATTTGTCATGCCACCTATCCCATAAAATGTGCTCGTCTCTCGTCTCATCTGCTAATGAATTCCATCGGTTTGCTTCGTCTTCATCTTGTTGGACACCATGACCAAAACGGTACATCCATGCCAACTGTATCTGAGCATCAAAGAGTGGAGACCACCCACCATCCACCGGTCCACCACCATAAAAAGAGTGAGGTGCAACACCGGGTGCATGTTCTGCGGCTTTACGAAACCATCTTGTTGCCTGCACGTCGTCTCGATCAACGATAATTCCATTGTAATACATCGCTCCAAGGTGATATTGAGCCCTTATGCAGCCCTTTTCCGCAGCAACAATATAAAGCCTGACAGACTCAAAATCGTTTTGCGGCAAGCATTCTCCAGTCTCGATGTTCCTGCCGAGGGCGAAACAGGCATCCGGATATTCTTGTTCTGCTGCTTGTTTATACAGCCTGTTCGCGTCGGAAGTACTCTGAATCACGCCTTCGCCACTTTCATACATAGTTGCAAGATGATACTGCGCCTTGGCATGGCCCTGTTCTGCCGCCTTTTGGTACCAGCGGGCGGCCTCGACGAGATCCTCCTCGACGCCCCTGCCATAATAATACATACCACCAAGCTTGTTCTGAACATCCGAATTCCCCTGTTCGGTCGCTTGAGCGTAGCACTGATAGAAGGCTGTCATTCCTTCTATACACAGCGTCATAAGTGATTGCGCATAATAACCGACTGTGGTATTCTCACGGTCATGAAAACCTTAACCGTATCTGATTGTGAAAACATGATTCTGGCAATGCAAGACGAGATTCGCCGCTCTGAAGAATCGCGGTACGACCATCGACTGCATGGCGTCCTGCTGGTGGCCCAAGGAGCGACCTGTCCGGAAGTCGCCCGGTTGCTTGGGGATGCGCCCCGAACGGTGGAATACTGGGTTCGGCGCTTTGAGGAGCGTGGTTTTTCCGGATTGGCAGAAGGCGAGCGAGCCGGTCGCCCGCGTCGGCTGGACGACGCGCAAATGGAGTTGATTGAGCAGGCTTTGCGAAAGACGCCGGTCGAGGCCGGTATGGCAGACGGCGGAGTCTGGGACGGCAAGACGCTCTCCGCATTCCTGATGCAGGAGTTTGACCTGACGTTGCAGGTTCGCCAGTGCCAGCGGCTCTTTCGGCAATTGGGATTCCGCCTGCGTAAACCACGCCCACTGATCGCCCATGCCGATCCCGAGGCGCAAGCCGCTTATAAAAAAACTCCGCAGACTGGCGGCCAATCCAAACGTAGACCTGTGGGCCATCGATGAAGTCCATTTCCAACAGCATGGCTCGCGATGCCGGATGTGGATTCCTCCAGAAGTCAGGGATCCAGTCTTGTTGCACCACCCGACGCGCAAGTCGGTGGGGTATTTCGGGGCCGTTCGCCTTCGCGACGGCAAGTTCTACGCCGAGCAAGAGCCGGAACAATTCGACGCCAAGACCACCTGGCGCTTTTTCCGCCACCTTCGGCAAGTATCCCGTCATTCCGGACACCGCGTCGTGGTTATCACCGATAACGCCCGATATCATCACGCCAGCATACACAAAGCATGGCGAGAAAAACAGGAGCCCGAGTTCCAATTGCTCTTCCTCCCGCCTTACAGCCCTGAGCTTAACCCCATCGAGCGAGTCTGGAAACTCGTCCGCCGCCTGTGCCTCCATAACCGGTACTTCCCGGAACTCTCGCATGTCACGGATGCCGTGGAGACGCAGTTCGCTCAGTGGCGATACCGCAATAAAACGCTTTTCAAGCTTTGTTCGATTTCTTAACATGCGCAATCACTTATGACGCTGTGTATAGATCGTACTCGGCCAAAAAATATCCTCGTTTCAGTTCTTTCTCTGCCAACGCGGCTTTAGCTTTAGTTAGCCAATCTTGTGCCTCGGTGCAACCATTTGGATATGTGAACTTAAGATAATGCTGAGCCTCCTTACATCCCTGTTCAGCAGCTTTCTTGTACCATGTGATCGCCAACTCATCGCTTTTCTGAACACCATTCCCGTCGGCGTAAAGCCTCCCAAGTATAAACTGAGCCTCGGCATGCCCCTGTTCAGCAGCTTTAATTGTCCACTTTGCCGCTGATATATAATTCTGCGCAATGCCTCTCCCAAAATAATACATTTTTCCGATCTCGTATTGTGCCTTGGCATACCCCGGTTCAGCGGCCTTTTGGTACCAGCGAAACGCCTCGGCGGGGTCTTTTCCGACGTCGTTGCCATAGGCATAACGAAGACCGATCTCGTACTGAGCCTCGGCATACCCCTGTTCCGCCGCTTTCCTGTACCAGCGGAAGGCCTCGGCGGGGTTCTTCTCGACGCCGTCGCCGTTGGCGTAACGGCGTCCGAGATTAAACTGCGCTTGGGCATCGCCCTGTTCAGCCGCCTTCTTGTACCAGCGAACAGCATCGGCAGCGTTCTTCTCAACGCCGTCGCCTTTGGCGTAGCAAATACCGAGGTTATACTGCGCCATGGCAAAGCCCTGTTCCGCCGCCTTCCTGTACCAGCGGACGGCCTCGGCGGGGTCTTTTTCGACGCCCTCGCCGTTGGCATAACGAAGACCGAGATTAAACTGCGCTTGGGCATCGCACTGTTCAGCCGCCTTCTTGTACCAGCGAACAGCATCGGCAGCGTTCTTCTCAACGCCGTCGCCTTTGGCGTAGCAAATACCGAGGTTATACTGCGCCATGGCAAAGCCCTGTTCCGCCCCCTTCTTGTACCATCGGACGGCCTCAGCGGGGTCCTTCTCTACGCCGTCGCCGGTGCCGTAGCAAACGCCAAGATTATACTGCGCCTCGGCTTGGCCCTGTTCGGCGGCCGTCTTCCACCAGCGGACGGCCTCGGCGAGGTTTTTCTCTACGCCCTTGCCATAAAAATATTTTACGCCAAGGTCGAATTGTTCTTTGGCAGATCCCGCTGCTTGTGTTGATTGTTCATTCATGTGACACAAAGATATTCGTTCATGCGTTCCAACATATCGCGTCCTATCGTAGACACAGATTCCCTGTCACCGAGATCTGAACCCTGACCCTGTTCATAGTCGAAAATTCTTTCGTTTTCAGCAGGGGCGCCGCCCCCTGCACCCCCGATGCTCCGTCCGCCACGGAAACGATCGGCTCCGCCTCGCCCGTTTCCGGCGGACTGCGCCTGGCACCCTCTCCCGCTGGGAGAGGGCCGGGGTGAGGGTGCTGGCGTCCGCCAGCTTAAGCACGATGGATATCTCATGGAACTGGGGCCAGAACAACGCGGAAGCCCAGGTCGCGGCCCGTGCTCGACGGCCTGCCCCTGAAGCGGAGAGCCGACCGGCAGCCCGAGGCGGCGTTGAACCAACCGCCGCCCCGGAGCACACGGAGCGAGCCAGTCGCAGGCCCCGACGGATCCGCACTTCCCAGCCCTTTGTAGCTGTCTTGATACCAGTCCTGACACCACTCCCACACGTTGCCGCTCATGTCGTACAGCCCCAGCTCGTTCGCCGCCTTCTTGCCGACCGGATGCGTCGTGTCTCCGCTGTTGTCTGTATACCACCCGACAGGCCAAAGGTCGTTTCCGCCGCTGTAGGTGAAGCCCCGGCTCTTCGACCCGCCCCGTGCGGCATATTCCCACTCCGCCTCAGTCGGCAGCCGGTAAACGTATCCTGCTGGCAACCGGCCCGCTGTCCGTTCCCGATCCGTCAATGTGCGGCAGAACTTCACGCATTGGTGCCAATCCACCCGCTCCACCGGCCGGTCGTCGCCTTTGAAATGGCTCGGGTTGTCGTTCATGAGTTGCCGCCACTGCGCCTGAGTCACCTCGGTCTTGCCCATCCAGAAGCCCTTCGTGATCTGAACCGAGCGCACCGGCTTCTCGTCGGCCCTGCCGTCGTTCGACCCCATCTGAAAACTGCCTGCCGGGCACCACACCAGACCCAGATGCACCCCACCGCCCAAGTCAACGGTGTGGGTGTCGTCAGCCTTGCGCGTTGGAGTGGAGATGGCTGACGCAACCGGTTGAGACGGGGTGGATGCCGAGGCGTGATCACGCGGTGAAGGGTCACAGAACTCTCGGCCAAGGGTTGACCAGACACTGGCAATGAAGGCAGCGAGATCCGGGGCCACGCCATGCTCATCAGTCAATATGGAAACCATGCGCCGGATGTGAAACGCTGCGGGAACGGTACCGGAATGACGGGCGCACTGGGCGAGGATGTCCGCGCTGGCGCAAAGGATTGAGATATTGACCTCGCGCTTGAACGCACCTTTGCAGTGGTCGTTGAGGGCGTTGCGCATCCGTTTGGGATCGTCCAGCGTCGCGAGGCCCTGGTAGGCCAGCACACGTGCCGCAGCAGTGCAGAACGCCTGCCAGTCGGGATGCGCCGCATGGTTGACACGCTCGCCGCACCGGGCCACGGCATCCTCGACCCACCGGTCGGGGTCGGCCAGCGCCTTGCTATCATCCTCACTGTTACAGTACCGGGCAGGTTCGTTCATTGTACATAAGTCCGAGATCATGCTGCTTCCCGCACGATGCAGCGGTTGCCTGAGAGCGCTGTGCGTCGTCAGCCATTTCCACCTTCAGATAATTACGCCTTCGGACAAGCCGAAGCCGATCTTCGCCCCCTGGCGGAGCGGGATCGCACGGCCGGGCTCGATGTCGATCAGGGCGCCATCCTGAGCCGTGACCACCCATTTGTCCTTGCCGAGGTTGCGCAGCCCCCAGACGTTGGGATCGCCGGGGTTTTGGGTCATCTCGGCAAGCGCGGTGCTGAAGTCGCAGAACCCCGCGGCGCTGTTGCGGAAATGATGGTTGTAAAGCCGCGAATCGGCATTCAGAACGACGGTGTCGCTTCCGACGCGGAGCAACCACGGACGGTGCAGGGGCTTCTTGCAGCGCCAGCAAGCGGGCCGTACGGTGTCGTCGGCAGCGTCCCCTTCAAAGAAGTTTGTCGTCTGGCAGGCGCAACGGAATATGCGGTTGCGGAGGTCGCTCAACGCGCCGAGCCACTCCAGTTCGGTCATGCGGGCGCCGGGGGCGGAGAGGCCGTGGGTAAAGGCTTTGGTGAAGACATCCCTGAGTTTGGTTGGGTAGAGCCGCCAGTAGGTCAGGGCCATGCCGCCGGTCTCGCCCGTGGTATCCTCGCGAAGGTCGACGGCCTCGTTCGCTCGCGAAACAGGGTCGAATATGAACTGCGGCGCCTCGCCGAACAGCCGGATCCGCGCTGCGGCGTCCCAGCACTTGATGGAGAGGACGCGGCGCCCCATGAGGGGATGGCCGACATGAAGCAGGTAGAATAGAAGAACGGCGAGCGAATGAAGGTCGGTCTTAATGTTGGGCTTGGCCTTGCCCAGAACGAGTTCAGGCGCCATGAAATCGGGCGTGCCGAGGATGCCGGTATAGGCGGCGTTGCTCGCGCCGATGTTGTCATTGTCGCAGACCAGAACGCCGCCCGTTGCGGGGTCGAAAAAAGCGTTTCCGAAACTGATGTCACGATAGCATAAACCCTTGGTATGAAGTTGGCGGAAGGCCTTCACCAAGTTGATCGCGGCATCGATCAGCGAAAGAAAGCTCGGGTTGATCCGGCCGGCCATAAGGGCCTCGATGCTCTTGAAGTTGGCTGGACGCAGAGGCATCAGGTAGCCGAAACCGGGAGTGCCCTTGCGGTCAACCAGTTCGAGCGGCCAGAGGAAATCGGGGCCGGGCGTGCCGATCCGTAGAAGTTCTTGGAGGATGTCTCGCTGCCGCTGGGTGGCGCTCGCCGAGTGGTACCACTTCATGGCGTAATCATGACCATTCCACCGAACACGGTAGACCTCGCCCTGGCCGCCACCGCCCACGTGCGAAACAACTTCGCACGAGCCGCATCCGGTTACAGAGACCGTGTCGCCGATCTTGAAAAGACCCGTCACAGTTTATTCCCCCCACCCCGATAAATAAGCCCCAGCGTCGCGTCGTCTCCACTGCCATTTTCGGATGTTTCCTGAAGCCATGTCCCGAGTTTCTGGTGAAGCTCATCTGGAGTCGTTTCCAGCGCAAACCTGAGAAAGTCGGGGGCTGCCTGGAGAAACCCAGTTCGGGTGGAAAACGAATTGGAGTAGCCATCGGTTGACACCAGAATCAGGGCTGGCCTGTCATCTTTGCAGGAGAAGCAGTAATAACGAAAACGACACAGCGAAGCGGCCTTGTCCTGGCACAGGGAGTGGGTCTCGTTGGCAATCAGAGATGCGTCTCTATCTATTGGCTCGTAACTGACTGGCGGCGACCCGCTCACAACCACCATATCTCCGTCGCCGAGTTGAAGAAAAAAGGCAAAATCCCGGTCAACGGCCGCCAACAGCAGGGTTGCCCCATACGCCGTGAACGGATTATTGGGGTTGACGGACGCAAGCTCCGGCTCGGTGAATGGATTCGCCCGAAGATCCTGTTCGATAGCATTTCTCCAGCTCCGGACCAACCGGAACGGCAGTCGCTGTTCGATCTCCTTCTTACGGGAAGGCGCCGGCACACCTTTCAACCCTTTGCGCAGGAGGATTCTGGTCTCCTCGATGGCGGTTTGCACGGCGAGAGCCGCGCCTCTGGCGCTGCGAAAACACCGGGGGCTTCCGTGTCCGTCTGAAACAGCCAACAGCGCGAGACTGCCGGTTTTGGCCCATAACCGCTTGTGCCCGTCCGAAGCAGCCAGAGGGGGAGGGTAAAAGGCTACGGCGTCCTGATTCGGCAAGCCGCTGCGAACATGGGCCGTCCCACGGACAGATTCCGCGACGATCTGCCATTTGTCGGACAACCCCATCGGCAGACCTGCTTTAGAAAACAGAACTCGGATCGATGGTCTGCGCATTTGTAGGTGTCGGTGGTGGGGTAGGAAGAACGACGTTGGCGGTGCCGCTGCTTGTCAGCTTACTGCTTGGATTTGACGCGGCCTTTAGCGGGACAGTAGATGCCCAGCGGATCATTGTGACGAGATCCTGCACATTCTGCGCCTGCAGGGGCTTGATCTCGGTGTTGTCTATGAATTTCTGCAAAACGCCCAGGTCGGCATCGTCCCCAATGGCGATCGCGATGCGCACGGCCTTGATCCCCCAAGGCTGAGCCTTTAGAGCGGCCAAGCCACGCTCAATATCATCGGTGGGCTGTCCGTCAGAGATGAGCACAAGGACAGGAGGCAAACCTCGTTCCGGCATGTTCTCTACTTTCAGGGCATCCGCAACCTTCTCAAGGGCCGATCCCATGGGGGTCATGCCGTCGGCCTGCATATCCGTCCAATTGAACGCATGGATTTCGGTCGGCTGCGAAACCTGCCACTGAACACCCCTCGAAAACGTCAAGACGCGAACCAGCACCTCGGCATTCGGATTCTGGTCTGCCGTATCACGCATAGGCGGTATAGCCTCGCGGATAGCGTTGTTGAGGGAATCTATCTTCTTGCCGCACATAGACCCGCTGCAGTCAACGATCCAGATAAACTGGAGAGGCCGTTTTGCAAGAGCGCCGCCTGGTCTGTCCATGAGAGTCTCCCGGTTAAGGGGTTTAGCTAAAAACGCTTTCGGATGGCACATGCATTCGCATGTCTTAACCGTCCTGAATAAGCGAATTGTCGAGAACAAGATAGCGGAAACAGGTGGATGTGTCCAGTGTTGCATCCATACGATGCGGAAATCAGGAAAGTCTGGTGACCAAGGGACGGGCAAACAATAGCATATTTTCCAAGGTTCGCGTGAAAATGATGCGGGCTTATTGCATTACGTTGGATGGAAGCCCCGTCCCGAGGCTGGCTCCAGATACCAGCGTATGGCAGGAAAGTGGTGGGAACAGGGAAACAGAGGGTTTCACTTACGGGGGTGTTCCGGGCGCCGAGGGCGCTGACGGTAAAACAGGGAGTGATCGGCCGAAGAAAAATGTCAGTGATGCTTGACACGCCCAGCAAAACAGGGGACAGACAAATAGTAGCCAAATATTTTAAGGCATAGAGCAGGCATTATTTTTCACAAGGTTCTGAAATCTGTGCTACTATTTCCCTGTCCTTGGTTTTTTCAACTTCCACGCGACAAATAAAGGCCGCACGGACGCATCCTTCACTTGCGCGTGAGGCGAGGACGTTGGGCAGGAAACGGAGACGGAATATGAAGCCATCACAACCGCGCAACTTCTTTAATCAACTCCGCGAAGGAGGTCAGCCCGCGATCACGGCGCTCTATTCCGGATATTTCAAGTCAAATGAGGAGGACTGGTTTGAATGCAAAGGCTTTGAGAAGATTCCGGATGACGACATAAAGGCCATATGGAGCAAAAACATCGCAGCCTTCGCCAACACCGGTGGCGGTATTCTCATATGGGGACTCAATGCGCGTAAAGACAGTAAGACCAAAGTAGACTGCGTGATCGGGTCATCACTCGTCACTAATGTACATACACTCCGTTCACGTCTCCAGGAACTGACGGCACAGGCAACCGATCCGCCGATGTCTGGAATTGAGATCGTGGCAATTGAAGACGGCGCCACACCTCCTGCTGGGTTTGTTCTCTGTTTCGTTCCTGAAGGGGAATCCAAGCCTTATCGGGCTGAGCAGGCTGGAAGGAACTACTTCATTCGAGCCGGCGCAGCAACTTGTGTCCCATCCCCGGCGCTCCTGCGTTCATTGTTCTTCCCGCATTACCATGCAGCACTGTCGGTAATGACACAGGTCAACAAGGTTGAGGAGCATAAGTATAGGATCGTGTTCACGGTTCACAATTCAGGAATCGCCACCGCGAAGGATGTCATTGTGGGAATACAGTGTGAAGATAGCCCCCCCGTTCTTGGCCAGCTTGATCACGGACCCTCTTGGCACAAGATACCATATCCCGATGGCTCTGGAACTGACAAGCATGCATACATATGCGATCAACCTATGCATCCAGGCATGCAGTCAGAAGCACTGACATATCAGCGGCGATTCGTCCCAGGAGAAACAACTCGGAACTTCGTGTTACATGCTCAAATAGTTCTATACTGCGAAAATAACGAACCGAGCAACTTCTCAATCGAATACACGCGGAATGAGATCGAGGATCGAATCCGAAAGAACGGCATTCCGAGTTGATGCGTTCGCAATAAGCCCCTGCACGTTATCGGCTGGGCCGCCGAAACGTGAGGGGCAGTGTTCGACAGGCGAAAAGGAAGGTCCGTCCCTTGGCGGACCTCCTTGTCATCATTCGGCATTCGCCAGATTCAGCGCCAAGAGCCGTTCGAGAATCGCGTCGTCGGTGAGATCGGCGGGCCAGCCGTAGGCGGCGGCAACGGCGGCGTCAAGACGGGCGTGGCGGACGTTTGTTCGTTTCAGTGTTGACCGGGACTGTCATCTGGTTTTTGAGGATAATAGTCGAATACTTTACATAACAAGTCAATCAAAGCGCGCGTAGAGTGCGCAGGAAAGATCAAACGGGCTTGCTCGTTGAACTCCTCTGGGTTGGAAGCCGCGAACTGCATGAGTAACATACCGTCGCTTCGTTTCGAGACCCGCGTGACATCCGCTAGGTGACCGGTTTGGATTCCGGCTGGCGTAGCTCAAAGCGGCCGTCCCCGCTTTTGAGAAACAGCGAGACGGATTTCTTTAGATAGACACGGGAACCGTCAAATTTGGTGTGGTAGATGAACCCGCGTGATATCCGCCGATGCTTGTGCAAGGCCTGTCGAGTGATGCCAAGATTCTTCGCCGTATCCGCTGCCGATAAGAAAGCCTTCAGGGACATGCTCTGAAGGATGACTTTGAGCGTTTCAGCCCGTGAAAAAATTGGGGACAGTGAATTTGTGTCAAAATTAGAATTGCTGGAAAGGCGCACTATCACTTGCAATCATTCTGCATTCTTGTTATATTGTGACCGACATGAGATGCGAGATCCAGATCAAGAAGAAGGTCGCGCGGGGATTGACAAGACTACCCGGCGACGTGCAGAAACTCTTCTTCCTGCTCGTGGCGGATCTCCAGTCAGATGGACCGATGCAGAAGAGTTGGCGAAACTTCTCGCCACTTGGCGGGAACCGATACCATTGCCATCTGAACTATCGGTATGTGGCCTGTTGGACATGGCAGAATAACGAAATAATGATTGAGGTGTACTATGTTGGCTCTCGTGAAAAAGCCCCATATTGAACTTTCGATCCATGGCGAGCATGTTGACGAACTGTTGACCTGGATCCGGGAGAAATACGATCTTACCGTCCTCGCGAGCGAGTCGGACGATGAACTGGTCTCCATCAAAAGCACGGATTACTGGAAGGAAATGGAGAAGAATCGGATCGGAAATTTGTTGGCCGGCGCGCGTCTAAAGGCGGGATTGACGCAGGCGCAACTTGCAGGCGAGTTGGGTATTCGCCAGAACATGGTCAGCGACTACGAGAACGGACGTCGCATGTACCCCGACACCATGGCAAAACGGCTCAGTACGGTGCTCAAGGTGAAGGAAAAACACATAAGATACGGCACACAACAAAGTCCTCCATGCGACGTCGCTACCCGCGCCGCGCATGAGGACTGATCGTTCGGCGGGCACGTCAGCCTTGGGCTATTTTTTCATCCCTATGACCGTCGCCATTGTGGACGATTTACGGCGCGATCACGCATTCGTACGTTCGAGATTCAGCGCCAGCAACCGCTCAAGAATCGCGTCGTCAGTGAGATCGGTGGGCCAGCCGTAGGCGGCGGCAACGGCGGCGTCAAGCCGGGTGTGACAGTCGGCCAGCCAGGCCGGACGGGCGTTGTAGAGCTTGGTCAACGTGCGGGTCTTCAGTTCGGCGGCTGACGCGCCTTCGGGGTTGAGCCAGCGGTCACGCTTTTCGACCAGATCCCGGGCCGCTTCGGCAATCACGGTGAATCGGGAATCGGGGGTCGGGAATCGGGAGTCGCTGGAGAGGAAGTCGGCGGGAAAGGGGAAGGTCTCGAAACTCGTCGTCGGCGTGTAGCGGCATCCGCTTACGGCTTCGCGTAATTGCGTTCCCTGGGCGCGCGCCCAAACCTCATGAAAACGGGAATGAAGAATGCCGAAAAAGGCGTCGTCGTCACGGGCGAAAACAATCGTTCCGTCGTTGGCCACCACTGACGCTTCAAGCCAAACGAAAAGACGGTGCTTGGACACGCGCGGCGTGGCGATATAGCGATTCTTGCCTTGTAGCGCGGCACGCATTTCAGGCCGTGGACGAGCGTATTGCCACCACATGCCGCGATAGTCATCGCGCCGCGTTTCACGTATCGGTAACACATGCTTTCGCACATACTCAAATGGCTTTTCGTACTGGGCGGCTTCCTCAAAAGCCATGAGCGCAAAATCTATCGTCCACAGTCCGCGCGATCTCTGAGCGATGTCAACCGCACTCATGACCGAGCGCACAACGTCGGCATTCGGACGGCCGTTGGGATTCCCCTTGTCAGCAAGCATCACGGTAGCGGATTCGGCGTCAATGTCAAAAGGCGCTTTGGGTGACGGCCCTTGAAACGAGATTCCCTGATTTGCGGCGATGATTGTTGCCGTTGTGATGTCGGCGCATGATGTGAGATTGGGGTTGATCGCGGCAACCGGTTTGCCGTCAAGAACGTGGACTTTCTCCGTCCCGTTATCGAAGCCGACCATGCTGACGTGGACGTTCGCGCCGTCCAAGATCCAGGGGCGGTCGCTCTCGGCCCAGAAGATGCCGCCGGTGTCTTTGATGCGTTTCAGAACCTCGCGGTTGGCACCGCCGCGTATTCCTTGCGTGGCGAGCAGACCGGCCCGCTTGCACTTCCCGGCGGCGATGTGGGCGCGGGCCTTTTCGAACCAGTAGCAGCAGAGGTCGGCAAATGCGGGAACGCGATCCTCGTAAAGCGCAAACAGCCTTTCAACGTAGTCGCCGCCGAGTTCTTGCCGGATGCGGTTTCCTCCCAGGAACGGCGGGTTGCCGATGATGAAGTCCACGGCCGGCCATTCCGGTTCGGTCGGAGTGGAAGCGGCGTCCTCGTCGCTTTTTGAACGCGGCGGGGACGCCGCGTCTACGATCGCGTCCATGAGGCGGATGTTGCCGGAGAGGGGGCGAAGGATCGGGTCGGCGGGGAAGCCGAAACCGTTGGCGCGTATCCACTGGAGCCAACCGATCCAGACGGTCATCTGGGCGAGGTCGTGGGCATAGGGGTTGACTTCGAGTCCGTAGAGTTGCCACGGACCGGCACCGGGAAGGTAGGCGCTCAAACCGTGCTCGCTCGTAAAGGTGACGGCAGCTTCGCGCTCAAGGTCTTTGAGGCGGAGCAGGGCGACGTACAGGAAGTTGCCGGAGCCGCAGGCGGGATCGAGGATCTTGATTTCGCGCAGCCGGGTCAGGAACTGGTGCAGGATGCTGTCGGCCTCGCCCCGCGCCTTGCGGAGTTGCGCGGGGGTGAGCAGCTTGCCCGAGGATGCGGGCGGGACGCCCACGCTCCCATGGATCACGGGCGAGACGCCCGTGCCACCCTTCTTCCCCGTGGTCAACAGGCGTTCGACGATGGCTTTCGTCTCTTCCCATTCGCGCCGAAGCGGAGTCATGACAACGGCGTCAACCACGAGTTCGATGTCCGCCCGGCCGGTGAAGTGCGCCCCGAGTTGCGAACGCTTGGCCGGGTCAAGTCCGCGCTCGAAGAGGGTTCCGAAGATGGAGGGGTCGACGGCGCTCCAGTCGAGGGACGCGGCGGCGGCGAACCGTTTCACGTCGTCGTTGGTGAGGTCGGGGACGGTGCGGTCATCGAACAGGTTGCCGTTGAAATGGCGGATGGTCTCCAGCCCGAAGTCGCCCCCGACCGCCATCGCCTCGAATAGCATTCCGAGTGTTTTGCCGAACCGGGCGGGGTCGCCGCCGGACTTCTCCACGATCCGGGAAAACACCATGTCGGGCAGGAGGCG
>Ga0268279_1000324_pt1 | contig 31240 bp, 34 predicted proteins | sample saktaG_6_FD_190142 | JGI IMG/M metagenome (GOLD analysis project Ga0268279, IMG submission 190142) | Saline water microbial communities from Sakinaw Lake, British Columbia, Canada - sak_2010_1_5_80m | ecosystem: Environmental > Aquatic > Non-marine Saline and Alkaline > Saline ...
TTCACCGGTTTTGGTGTATTCCTTGTAAACCTTCAGAAGATCTTCCTTCGGTGTTCCCGTAATCTTGGATACGATATCAAGGTTATACCGTGAATAGTGCTTCTTCAGAAGCTGATAAACGCAATCGGGATTTTTCAAGCTCATGTCTTTCTTGGCGACACCATTTGCATCCGTCTGGAAAGACCATGTTGATTTATCATACTTGCCATCCAAAAGGCCGGAGAAAACACCGTCATTTTCACCAGGCATCTTGAAATCGGGATTCACCAGGAAAGTTGCGTTGGTGTAATACTTGACATATTTTTCCTGAATCAGGTTATTGTCCAGGATGTATTTAATCATGCCACCTAAAAAAGCGATATCGGTACCGGACCTGAGAGCCGCGTAAATGTCGGCCTTTGAAGATGTCTGTGTAAATCTCGGATCTACGCTGATCAGCTTTGCGCCATTATCCATGGCCTTTGTGACATATTTAAATGAAATGGGGTGATTGGAAGCCGCATTGCTTCCCATAATCAAAACACAATCACTGTTTGCAATATCATTCCAGTGATTCGTCATCGCGCCGCGTCCGAACGACTCTGCCAGAGCCGCAACAGTAGCGGAGTGTCAGATACGGGCCTGATGTTCAATATATACCAGACCCAACCCCCTTAAGAATTTTTGATAGATGAAACACTCTTCGTTGTCCATGGCGGCGCTTCCGACGGAGGCTATTCCCTCCGTACGGTTTACTACCTGACCCTTCTTGTTTCTCTTTTCGAAACTTTTATCTCTGCTTTCCTTTACATTGTGGGCTATCTTATCAATGGCCCATTCCCAGGATACTTCCTTCCACTCGGTTGCGTAGGGCGCCCGGTAGAGTACTTTGTCCATCCGGTTTTTATTAACGGAAAGCTGAAAAATTGAACCACCTTTACTGCAAAGAGATCCTTTGTTGACAGGATGATCGGGATCACCCTCTGTGTTGATCACTTTACCATCTCGAACGGATACGATAATACCGCATCCGACGGCACAGTATGGGCAGATCGTTGTGGTCTCTTTGGCGTATTTGATCTTCAGTGGTTGGGCATGAGCGGCCACGGGCTTCAGGTTTATACCGATGCCGCTTGCCATCAATGCCGTACCGGAGATCTTTAAGAAACCTCTTCTGCTAACATCCATAACTCCATGCTCCTTTCTATAGTTAGTAGCAATACTTCCAACTATTCCCCTTTCCAAGCATGGGAGGCATAACCGTTTCCAGTTATACCCATAGTCCACTCCTCATGGATTAACTCTTTAGACGAAGTGGATCGGAGAATGATCATTAAGAAAAAGGACAAAACAATAAGATTAAAAATCCGCACCTTATAAATTATCTGATAAAAAGCGGAAAGATAATCCTTCAATGCCTTTTCAACAATTGACTGTCTATATATGCTACGCCCCTTAGTGTCAAGATTTTTTTGGAAGTTGTTGATGCGGGTTTCACCTCTGAAGATTGGGGTCTCTGCTTCGTCTGGAAGATTTGTCTTGATGTGGCTATGGGTAAGATTAATTCGTTAATCTTCGAGGATAGATTGAATCGATGAAGCGAACCCCCCTTCCAAAGACTTCAAATCATGTTCATTTGTCGCAAGGAATTTAAGAAGCTCAATTTCGGAGATCTGTGGAAAAAGGAGTAAAAATATTGGACATATACCCAGAATCATGGAAAGACAGACCCGCTTTACCCACAATTTGCCAGGTAAGATCGGTGGTATCCCGCCACCGAACAGTTTATGCATTTCCGCGGGAATCTCTCCGATCTGATGGGGTTCGCTTTTGATTTCCGGGTCTTCCGGTGTAAAAGTCATATTTTCTATGGCGTTAAGTGATTCAAGTAATGTTCCATTCTCCGGCAATCTCTTCGCTGCAGCAACCTGGTCAATACCAGAACGAAGGCAGCTTTCTACAAAAGGAAACACATCTTTTCCCCCTTTCTTCACCAATGCAAGGAACCCCATATGGTCTGAAAGGAATATATTGTCTTTGGCTCTGGAATTCTTCCGTGGATCATGCCATGTAAACTCGACAGAACTCATGCATGGAGAAGGACAGTGATAACATGCCATATTGCGCCATTTTGTTTTTTTGATGATCACTTTCAGGTTGTCTTCGATTCCGATCTTTTCCAGCACGGAAAGAAATCCTTCATTTTCATGTCCTTTATCTGCAAAAAGATTTCTTTCTATTATCTCTTTCTGCTTGAGGTTATCTTCGGCAAAAGGAAAACCGTAAATTCCATTAAAGATGATCCCCTTGAGATTTTTTGAGGCCATCAGGGAAGCCAAACCCGCCTTATCCAGACTGCCCCTCATTCCTGTTGAAACAGAAGCACAGAGAACGCCATGATCAGCAGCGGGGCCTGTCAGGATTATCGACCGGAATTGGATGATTTCCTTCTTCAATATCTGAACAGCCTCAGGAACCGCAATCCCGGCGAGATGCTCCGCTGAAACAATATTCATTGTTCCTTTGTCGATATGCAACATCTTAGGTGAAGAAGCGCATCCTTTGATCACCAGAAAATCAATGCCGGAGAACTTCATCTCCGGGCCGGTCCGCAGCATAAGGGGTACGTGGCAAAGATTTCCGAACCGTGGCGATAAGAATGTCGCGACAGAAAGGCATGAAGCGGGGGCAAAGCTACCTGTCAGGGGGCCAACACCGAGGATCAGAGGGTTATCATTTTTATATCGCTTAAAAAGATCTGCATTTACTGCTGCGCCACCGATTTTTTCCGCGACAAGCTGATCGTTCAGAGGCACCACCTCTGAGGATGATTCAGAAAGATCGACTATCCCAACCTTCATATTGTAGAAATTATTGAATAGCTTCATAATTCAATCTTTCCAGGTACCGTCTTTTGCCACCGGAATCTTATCTTTGCCGCACCGTAAGGGCATCGATCAATGCATCTCATGCATGTAATACATTCGGTCATCGGTATATCCGGCGATAAGCCTTCTCTCAATTTATCCGCATCGATAATCCCCATCGGGCATACTTCCGCGCATTGAATACAGGAAAATTTCTTGCACTGATTCGCGCCGATGACAATTTTTATCAGACCAATCTTTGCAAAAAGCGCCAGGATAGCCCCCACTGGGCAGAAATACCTGCACCAGACCCGCCTTTCTGTTACTTCGAGGCCTGCCAGTGCAGCCACTATTCCCAGATTAGCGCCATTAAGGGTCCCTGTAGCTCCATAGGAACGGCAAATCGAACCTATGGGACATACGGGACAGAAGGCCTGGAAACCGAAGGCGCAACTTCCCCCCACAGCTCCGGCAAGGATACCGTACTTTGCCACCCTGCTCTTGAGAAATGACGGCCACCCGATTTTCTTTGGCGTAATTTTATCGACAAGATCGAGGAAAAAGCCGAAAGGGCAGATCCATCCGCAGAAAAACCTCCCTGCAAGGATGGTCAATCCGAGAATCAGGGAAGCCGACAGAATCCAGACGAGCACGACTGTACCTGATGACGCGATATTCTGGAGTACTCCTGCCGGACAGGACAAGCTCAGGGCACCCGCTTTCAGGGAACAAAATGTTCCAACCAGGATAACGGCAAGGAGGAGAAATGAAATAGTTTGAACGGACCATCGCAGGCCTTTTATCCATCTGATCTTTTTCCCCTTTGTAAAAGTGAGGGCACCTGCCGGGCAATATTTGACACACAGCGGGTCGCCTTCACATAGATCGCATTTGTTGATCTCTTCCGTTATTGGATCTTTAAGCGGTGCAGCCTCGGGGCAGGCCATTGTGCAAAGACCACATTCAACGCAGAACAGTTTGTTGATACGGACAATCCCGTCTTCTCCCTTTTCGATCGCCCTGGTGGGACAGGCTTCTATACACAAAGGCTTGCGGCAATGCTGGCAGAAGATCGCAAAATTCTTGCCATTTTCCTCATCTCTGAGCACTTCTATGCTGGCGGACGCGGGAGCTATTTTAGAGATATTCCTCAAAGAACAGACCATTTCACAGGTGCCGCAACCGGTGCATTTTTTCGGATCAAAGAGAATACCGGAATGACGTCGCGGCATGAAATAGTCGGAGAAGGTTTTTTTATCTTCGCGACGAGGCCTGAGATCCTCAAGGGTGATAATATTATTTTGTTCGGCTGCTTGTTCCTGCATTACAGTACCTGTGAACACGTAACAAATTCGAAATCCGAAGCACGAAGCACGAAACAATATCGAATAACCAAAGTCCAAAACAACGTTTGTTTTGAACATTTGATATTTGGATTTTGGATTTGTTTCGAATTTCGATTTCGACGTGAGCGCTCAGACTTCGGTGAGCTCAGTCGAGCCGTCGAACGATATTCGAATTTCGTATTTTCCCGAAATGTCGGAAATATTTTGAACTTTGACATTGGGACTTTATTTGAACTTTGGATTTTGTCATTTGTCATTACGTATTCCTCAACATATATATTTCCCTCCTGCATCCGGGACAAAGTTCAAGAATGGAAAATATATTTGGGGGTTCTTCTTCCAGCCTGTCAAAGACAAAGTTTTTTACGGGAATTGGTAGAAACAGTTTACCGCAACGGCTGCAATATTTCATATCTTCGACCACATTTTCTTCAATGGCTATTTCCCTGAGAGCTCGAATCAGATCCCGGCAGCTTACCCCCTGTGGACACATGTCGGTTCCGGCATTACATTCGGTGCAGTACCAGATATTTTTATCCGTGATGATGTCATTTCCGGTTAAGGTCTTTTTAATCACCCCCCGTGGTGACATTTCGATAGAAAAATTTGTATACATCTCAGCCATGGGACATACTGCAACGCACCTGCCACATTCCACACAACCGTAGGCGCCGGAGGATCTCCTCGCGTTGGCAAGCCTGTCTTTTCCGTTAGTCATCCTGTGATTCCTTCCTTACATCCGCGGCACATACCTTGAATTCCGGTATCTTGGAAAGGGGATCAAGAACCGGATTGGTCAGCATATTGGCCCGCGCCTCTGCAAAGTGAAAGGGCGCGAAAACAGATCCCTTTGAAACACGTTTCGTTATTCGGGCAGTTGTTATAATACTTCCCCGGCGGGTTGTTATCTTAATTTTTTCTCCGTCCTTTACGTCCAGATGTACGGCGTCTTCCGGGTTGATCTCGGCATAGGCCTCTTCCGCCTCCCTGTTGAGAAAGGGTGATCGGCGCGTCATCGTACCGGTATGGTAGTGGGCAAACATCCTTCCCGTACTGAGATAATAAGGATAATCATCATCGGGCAGTTCCTTCGGTGGAGTGTACTCGGGAGTGACGAAAAGTCCTCTGCCCCGGGTAAACCGGTCTTTATGAAGATACTGTGTGCCGGAATGATCTGAATCAGGGCAGGGCCACTGCAGGCCTTCCCGCTCCAATCTGTCAAAGCAGACACCTCCGTATGCCGGGACCAGTGATGCAATTTCCTCCATGACTTCCCCGGGATGATTATAGGAAAAATCAAGTCCGAGGGCGCTTCCAAGAAGGCATAAAATCGTAAAGTCTTCCTTTGCATTCCCCGGCGGATCGATGGCCTTTCGTAAGAGCTGAAATCTCCGTTCCGTATTGGTGAATGTCCCGGATTTTTCGGCAAAACAGGAGCCAGGAAAGACGAGATGCGCAAACCGTGCCGTCTCGGTAAGGAAGATGTCGTGAACGATGAGAAAGTCGAGGGCCTTCAGAGATTCCAGTACATGATTGACATCGGGATCACTCAATGCCGGATTTTCCGCCATGATATAGACTGCGCGTATGTCTTTCCCTGCGGAACCGATGATTTCCGTAACAGTCAATCCCGGCTTATCGGAAAGTTCAACACCCCAGGCCTTTTGGAACTTATCCCTGATTGCGGGGTCACTGACGCCCTGATAGCCGGGATAGACATTGGGCAGGGCTCCCATATCGCAGGCGCCCTGGACATTATTCTGCCCCCGGAGGGGATATATGCCGGAATATTCTTTCCCCACATGGCCGCACAACATGGCAAGATCGCAGATGGCAAGGACATTGGCTGTTCCGCAGGCGTGCTGGGTGATACCCATGCAGTAAACTATGGCCGACTCTTTCGCTTTTGCGTAAGTTTCCGCTACCAGTTTAATAAGTTCGGGATTAATGCCGCATTCCCCGGAAGCTTTCTCAACAGTCCATGCAGAGATAAATTCATTTAATTCTTCGAAACCTTCCGTTCGCGCCTTTACAAATTCCTTGTCGTATAACCCTTCGTCAATAATGTGCCTCATCATGCCGCACAGCAGGGGTATGTCTGTCCCCGGATTGATGGGAAGATGAATTTTCGCGTTCTGGACGACTGCCGTTTTACGGGGATCAACAACAATAAGTGTTGCACCCCTGTCAACAGCCTTATAAATTTCCCCCATGATGATCGGGTGGCTCTCTGCCGCATTGGAACCGATAACGAGAAGACACTCAGCCCCGGCCAGATCGGAAATGGAATTCGTCATTGCTCCGCTGCCAAGGGTCTGTGCCATGGCAACAGTGGTCGGGGCATGACAAAGACGCGCGCAGTGATCTACATTGTTTGTTTTGAAGGCCATTCGCATCAGTTTCTGGAAGAGGTAATTTTCTTCATTGGTACACTTGGCCGAGGAAAGACCACCGACGGCATCACCGCCATATTTTACGGCAGTCTCACGCAATTTATCGACTGCCATCGGTATGGCTTCATCCCACGGGATTTCCTGAAACACATCGCCCTTTCTCAAAAGGGGTGATGTCAGCCGGTCCGGATGGTGGATAAACTCATGGGCAGACCATCCTTTTACGCACAGACTTCCCCTGGAAACGGGGTGTTCCCTGTCGGGGTAAGTGGCAACGGCAACGCCATCTTCGACCTTTATAATAAGGCCGCAGCCGGTGCCGCAATAGGGACAAATAGTCTTGATAAATTTAGTACCCATCTTTTCCCCTCAGCGAGTTTATCCATTCAGGATATTCCCTGCCCGTCTCGGGCTCTTTAAAGAAATCCGAAAGGATAGGTGATTTCCTCTCAGGATCAAGCCCCGCTTCGTATCCGTATTTTTCCTTGAGCGTTTTGCGCATCGAAAGCTGCAGATAGAGCAGGGGGATATTGACGGGACAGGCTTCCTGACAGGCTCCGCAGGCCACACATGTATCCGACAGGTGAAAGGCGCGTATCAGATGAAAGGTTATCATCTCTGCCGGTACGGCACCTCTTTGCACCCAGACATCATCCTCCAGCTTGCAGGGTTCACAAACGCAGATGGGACATGAATTTCTGCAGCCGTAACACTTGATGCACCGTTTCAGGACATTCGCCCATTTCTCCATCCTTTTTTTGTCATTGCCGATCAAAAATTCCCGGACTCTTTCATCCTGAAAGGGATCTGCCCCTGAAGCAATCTCGCCCGCGTCAAGCTTCACCGGATAAGGCCTGTCGCAAAGACATATGGCCGCCTGTTCCTGACTGCAGGCAATTCCAATCGTAAGAAGGGTTTCCTTTTCAATCTGGTTTCTTTTTGTCAGTTCAATCAGGGCCCTCTCGTCGCATCCCCGGCAGATGACAGCCAATCTGTAATCTTCGGGATAAGAACGTAAAATACTCATGAAAAGCTTCGCCAGCAACCATTTCGGTTCAAGAACGAGTGCATCTAATTCCCCGGGCTTTTCAAAAACATGGGGCTGGACGATATCCCACCGACTCTTCATAAGGCCGAGGACCCCATCGGCTTTTTTTTCTTCAAGAATCTGCTTTGCTATATTTTTTGTTTTCTCAAGCATAATCAGCTTACCACTCCAAACGGCGACAACCAGGGATCTAAGGGAGGCAGTACGGCTAACTCGTCAAAGAAATTTTTGATTATCTCTTCGAACTGGTGGTATTCATGGGCAGTTCCAAAACTGAGCAGCAATCTTTTCCCCCCTATCCCCGTTGTGTCCAGAAGATCTTTAAGGAGCTCAAAACGTTTTATGGAAGCATGGTTCGCATTGGTATAACGGCAGCCTCCTATGTGACACCCCAGGACGGCTACGCCGTCAATCCCGCCCGCCAGTGCCCTTAAAATTGCATCGGTTTCAACAAGGGCCGCGCATTCCACCGAGATGACACGAAACCGGGCAGGGAGAGAAACCCTCTTCTTCCCGGCGGCATCAGCTCCGATAAGGCCGCACCACTTGCAGGCAAAAACCAGGATTCCGGGCTGGTTCATTTTAACCTCTCGCACTATTATCTGCGTTCTGCTTTCTAAAACGCCCATTTTATCATTTCTCCAACCATGCGGTAATTATGTTCGGGTATCTGCATACTCCCGTTGGGGCATACGGAAACGCAGTTTCCGCATGCCTTGCATCTCATCATATCGACTTTACTGATATATCTGCCCTTTGTTTTTTCAAGATGACATGCATCGAAGGGACAGGCGGCAACACAGTTTCCGCAACCCGTGCAGAAGTCGGGAACAACCCGGGCGTGGCCTGATTTCGGACCGGGAACCCGGCTGAGTGTCGATGCGGCAATTTCACTCTGCCTTAAATACGAAACGGCCTTCATGGCTGCCGCTTTTCCCTGTAATATCGCCTGATCTGAAGCAACGGGCCATCTCGCGGAGCCGCAGATCAAGACGCCGTCCATCTTCGTTTCCAGGGGGTGCATCGGATAGATCTCCGATAAAAATCCGTAACGGTCAACTTCAATGCCCAGCATCTGGGCCAGACGGGCATTATCGTCATTCGGAACAAGGGGTGTACTCAAAACCACCAGATCTGTTTCGATCTTCCGTGTAATGCCGTTTACCGCGTCATACACTTCTACAGATTCAACATGGTCATCACCCATGATCCGGGGAGGCCGTTCTTCTTCAAAGCGAATAAACTGTATTCCCCTTGAGAGGGCATCCCTGTAATATTTTTCCAGGACATTTCCGGGCGTCATAATTCCCCGGTGGAGAATGAACACCTCTGACCCCGGGTCTTCCTCTGCCAGTCTCATGGCATTTTTAAGACTGGCGGGACAGCAGATGGTCGAACAATACGGCCTTTCTTCATTTCTCGCGCCGGCACACTGAATAAAGACGGTTTTTTTCACATCGAACGATCCTTTAAGAAATTGTCTTTCAATCTCCATCTGCGTGATTACATTCCTGATTTCACCGTAACGATAGAGACCGGTCGGGAAAAATATCTTTGCACCCGTTGCAATAATGATGATTCCGGATTGAATGGAATTATCTTTTCCCTGAGATGCAAATTGAACGGTGAAATTGCCGACATATCCTTCAATAGAAACGATCTTTGATTGAGGATATAATGTGATTAAGGGATTGTTTTCGACCTCGTCAATATAAGGGTTCAGTTTATTCGCTGCGTCTTCACCGGTCGGGTACAATTGTGAAATCAATCTCAGCATTCCGCCGGGGGCATTTGCCCTTTCGAGGATGTTAACCTTAAAACCCGTTTTTGCCAGTGATGCGGCGGCGGCGAGACCCGCTGGACCGGCGCCTATTATCAGGGCATCCGGATGAACGGTCACAGACATGTCTTCGGATTTTTCTTTATGCTGGAGGGCAGAGATGCCCATATTTAAGAGATCTTTCGCCTTTTTTACGGCGCCATCAGAGTCGTTGTTGTGAATCCACGCGCATCCTTCCCTTATGTCCACCAGTCCGATTTTGTGCCGCTCCATTCCCTCTTTGATGAGACCATTGACAGGAAGATTGCCTCTTGATAAAATCGAACAGGCAGCGATTAATACCCTGTCAGCCTTGCTTTCATTTATTTTAAAGGCTGCCTTTTCTATATCCGTTTCAAGACAGAGGGAATCAACAATCGATAATGAAGAAACAGAAGTATCTTTTGATAATTCTTTCCTGAGAAGATCGAAATCGATTGTATTATCGATCTCTCCGAAACACCTGCATAGAAAAACAACAATATTCGCCATATTCTATTCTACCGCTGATCAGATTCTTTATTCAGAACTCCCATTGCGGCGGCAGATGCCTGGATGACAGATTCTGCAACATCTGCCGGTTCCAGACCAAAACCGCATGCAAAATTAGAAGTCTCATCTGATTCTGTATTAAAAAAGCCTTCTTTATCCATGGGGGGAATCGCCATCTTTTCAGTCCGTCCCGGACGGGACTGAATCAGGGAAGGCTGAATGTTTCCGTTCAATACAACCATGTCAAATTTCCGGATCTCTCTTTTTCGTGTCATAGTATTTTCAAATTGTACCGCGATTCCATCACCATCGGGCAGGGGATGAATCAGCCCCGGCCTTCCCCTGATAAGTTTGACCTCAGTACCTTCAAATTCCCTCAGGGCATATCTGTAATAATCCCGTCCCACCGTTCTTAAGTCGGTATAAAAGATATAACAATCGATCGTTCGATTTCTTCTTTTTATCCACCCTGCCTGCTTGAGGGCATGCATGCAGCAGACGGCCGAGCAGGAAGGGATCATCCTCAAATCCCTCGCTCCGGCGCACTGAATAAAAGCAATATTTTGAGGTACGGAATGATTCGATCTTTTAACTATTTCTCCTTTATTGATTCCTCCTTCTGCCGTCCAGTTTTCAAATTCCATGGAGGTCATGATATCGGGGTGGGTACCGCTTCCGTATTCCTTGAGGTGACTGAGATCAGCCTCCTTAAAACCGGTAGCCCATATGACATCATTCACGTGAAGATTTATTTCTTCTTCCTTCAACTCTATATTAATGGCCCCTGTCGGGCACACCTCCGCGCAATCGCCACATTTTGTGCAGGTAGTATCATCGATCACGAAAGATGGGGGACATGCATGTTCCCAACCGGAGTGGATAGCGCTGGCCGGGCACTCCTCCACACATCGCCCGCAGAAAACGCATTTCTTTTCATCTATGTAATGGGGATTCTTCAGGATAACGGCTGAGTACTCACCGCTTTCTTTTTTCAATTCTTTTACGTGAGACAGGGTATGTACAGTGATTAAAGGATGTTCCATACATTTTTTAATATCCGTCCAGAGGGGACAGAAGGCACAGTGATCAGTAGGGTAGAGCTTGTCCAGTTTTGAAACCTGACCGCCGAGATGACTATTGCTTTCTACCAGATGAACAGACTGGCCCGCATCGGCCAGATCCAGGGAAGCAGTAATACCCGCCACACCACCCCCGATTACAAGTACGGCATCTTTTCCCCTGTTATGAATACACTCAGAATCAGCCATTAATCCTTTTTCCTTGCTCCCTGATCCTTGTACCTTTTAATTCAAAATTTAGAATTCAAAATTCAAAATTGTCTTTTCCTTGTACCTTTCACCTTTCACCTTTCACCTTTCGCCTTTATCCTTGAACCTTATTTCATAATCCCATAATGTCTTGCAAGTTTTTCGATTCGTTCCGCAAACCATGTTTTGAAGTCGGGCGGGGGAAACTCGTAAGGTGCCACCCGATCCTCAAGACGGAAGACGACCCTGTTTTCTGAAGGATTATATCGTTTTATCTTGTCGTAATGGACAACAATTGCCTTGGGCTCCACGGGGCACCGCTTCTCGCAAGCGCCGCAACCAGTGCAGTTTTCTTCTATGACGACGGGAAATTGTCTGCTTTCCAGCTTGATAGCATCATACTTGCAGGCCCTGTAACAATCCTTGCATCTTCTCTTTTTCTGCCAGGAAAGACATGTGTCATGATCGATTACCGCATTTCCGATATCGATCTCTTCTTTCGGTACCTTCTTGATGGCTTCGGTGGGACATATTCTGACACACTCCATACACAGGATACACTTTTTCCAGTCGAGAACCGGCGTGCCCAAATTTGTTATGCCGTCAAAAATGCCGGCAGGCTTAAGTGCGTCGGCGGGGCACACGTCTACGCATCTGTAGCATCGGGTACAGTACTTCAGGAATTCACCTTCAATGAGTGCTCCCGGTGGACGGGGCAGAGCCTTCGCGCCGGTTATCTTGAATATGAAAAATACGATAAAGGATACGCCGCCGCTTATGATAACCTGAAATAAGTCCCTTCGGGATATATTCATGGATTTTATCAGTTCGTATAAAGAAATGGCGGAAAGGAAATGTGTCACTCCTTCCCGCCATGAAAAACAAAGAGGTTTACAGGGCTTTCTTTGCCTCTCTCACATCATCGATAAGGTATTCGAGGTCATACGCCTTCAATGACTTGTCCGTCGGGATACCTTTCTCATCCCAGCCGAAGTAGGAGTATGTGGCCTCTTGCATCTTCTTCGTATCTTCCGCTGTGAAGATAGCGCCTTTCTTCGGTCCCTCGGGCAGTTTTTCCGTCGTGAACCGCTTGGGCAGGACATCATCCTTGCGGCTGATACCTTCTCTTACCTGGAAGCAGCGCTCCAAGGTAATGATACGCTTTCCAGTGGTCCAGTACTCATCATCCGACATGTTCCATCCACAGAGCGGGTTCAGCATGGCCGTGAATATGCCGGGTGTTTCTTTACCCCACGGATAACCTCCAACAAAGGAACACATGACAAGAGAATTGAGCATGGCCCATCTTGCCTGCGTTGCCGGAGTTCCCCCTTCGTGATGATCACCACCGCATGTACCCAGGGCATAGCTAGGTCCTCTTCCTTTGTCACCCCGGGGATCGTGAGCGGCTATCTCTTTTCCCTTCACATGGACAGCCCATGCCTCTGAACCCTGGCCAATCTCCTGGGACATCTTCCGAACGCCCTTGGCAAGAAGCTTTCCGCCTTTTCCGTCCTGATATGCCATCTTCCGGATCATCTCAAGGTATGCATCGGCATCACCCCATTTGAGAGCAACGCCATCCAGATCACCAGGTTTCAAGACTCCACGGTCGATACATTCGGTGGTAAAAGCGAGAACGCCTCCGGTGGAGATGGCGTCTATGCCCATGGCATCACAGAGTTCAATCATGGCCATCATTCCAGCGAAATCCGACACTCCAAGATTGCTCCCCAAAAGACCTCCCGTCTCATACTCCGGTCCTTCGGCGATGAGGCCGGCATGTTTCCCTTCGCGAATGACACCGTATTTCTGACAGTGAACCGGGCAATGGTTGCATGCCACATGTCTTTTCCAGAAAGTGCGGTTTGCCTCTTCACCCCCGATATACTCGATATCGGGATACCATGTGGTCTGGAAGTTCTTCGTAATCAGCGAACCGGAAACCCAGTGCTTCAGCTCAAGAAGACCGGCGGTACCCCATCTTTTGATACCCTGCCAGCCTTCTTTATCAACGGCCAGTTGTTTGGCGGCTTTAGCTGCCTGATAGAACTTCTTGTTATCCGCCACGGGAACGGCCTTCGTGCCACGCACGGCAATACCTTTTAACTTTTTATTACCCATGAGGGCGCCGGTGCCGGTTCTGGCAGCAGCTCGAAAACGCTCAATGATAACGGCGGCAAAAGGAACACCATTTTCTCCTGCAGGACCGATAACAGCCGTTCTTGCATAAGGGTCATTGATCTCCTGCCTCATTGATTCATCAACATCTTCAGTCGTTTTGCCCCACAACTTTCCGGCATCCCTGAACTGAACCTTATCGTCCTTAATATAGAGATAAACGGGTTTTTTCGATCTTCCCTTGATATAGATTCCGTCCCATCCGGCCCACTTGATTTCATTGCCGAGATGCGCGCCGACTTCGGCGTGACTGAGAAGTCCGGTGTAGGGACTCATGTTTACAATGCTGGTCCTTGTGGACACACAATAGGTGCCGTTAAGGGGGCCAACACCAATAAAAATAAAGCTGTCTTCTGCCAGGGGATCGTGGTGAGCTTTATACTCTGACGTCAAAAAATAACCACCCATCCCGGCGCCGCCGATATATTTGCGGCACTCATCATCGGAGATTTTACGGGTTTTATATTTTTGTCTCGATAAGTCGATCTCCAGGATCTTTCCGAAATTTCCTCCCTTAGGTGCTGTCATGACCCTGACCTCCTTTCCCCTGTTTTATTTGGATAGAACAAGAGTCCCATCAGGTCTTCTCCTGCCTCCTCGGGGGTAACATTTCTGTAAGCCTGGTTGACTCCAAACCCCAATTTATTAGCCATGAGGCATGGACCTTGAGGATTTCCGGATTGTTCGAGGCATGCTTCCACACATTTGGGATCACCACCGCACAGATCGCACATAAGCGGCTTGCCAGTGTCGGGATTCCTCCGGATGAACTGGGCGGGACAGGCTTCTATGCACTTGGAGCACTTTGCGCCAAGACAGACCTTTTCGTTCAAAATGATTCCGTTGGTCTTCGGATCTTTCTGGATCGCTACTGGAGTGGTGGGGCAGGCTTCAATGCAAGGGGCATCATCACATTGCCAGCAGATAACCGGAACGTCGACAACATTCTTGAACTTCAATACATGAACCCTGGCGACCGATGGTCTGACAACTCCTGTATGATGGACGGAGCAGGCATACTCACAGGCACGGCAGCCGGTACAGTTTTGCCTCTCGGCAAAGAGATACCTCAAGGCCGGTTTTTCTACAGGTTTTGCCGCTTCGACAACTTTTGGTTTGATACTACCAACAGTTGCTAGTGCAACTGCCCCCCCTGCTGCTGTAACAGCGGCTCCTTTCAAAAACCCGCGGCGAGTTGTTTCCTTCCGGAGCACATCAGGGAATTTCTTTTTTTCACTTTCCATGGCGAAACCTCCATCCTGATCGTCTATTAGTCTTTATTATCAACAACTTCGTTTTTTGCGCAGATGTTGATGCCGGCGGCGAGAGGCTAATAGCTGAAAGGATTAAAGATTAAGGGATTAATCCTCTAATCCGGAAATTTGAGCTTTGAATCCTTTAGCCCTTTGCCTTTGACCTTGCGGCTTTGCCGCCTCAGGAATTTAATTCAACACCTCCCTTCTGATTTTCTCGTACTCACGTTCTGAACAGCAAGTCGATAAAACGTAAAAAAGATTAAAATGAGAATTTGATCACCATGATCTTAAAACGATCCAGCATATCGCTATGACAACAATATGCCGTTATGCTTTTTTTTGAAGAATGAATTAAAGGTAAGAATATATATGGCGAGACAAGACATACGAATGTGTAGAAAGGAAAATACGGAGAATGATTATGCGTTCGATGCGCCCGTGAAATAACCATTGTATTGTCACCATACTGAGGAGCTTATACAAACAGTTATGTAAAATTTAACCTCCTTTCCAATCACGGGAGGCTTTCCCGTTTCCGGGAAAACCCGTCGGTGTGATGCCATGGGATAACCTTTAGGCAGACACACTCGAAGGCTTACAAGATATCTACTTTTCTACGCCCGTATAAATATTTTGTCAACAGAAAAAATTAATTTTAAAGATGTTCGACCAGATCCTTTTGTGTTAATCTCATTCAGGCGATTACTAAAATATTTTGAATGATGATAAAATATAATATAATAAATCAAATAAGTTGAGAAAATCTATTTTAATGGAATCGCAATGAATTTTCCTGACCTGTTAAAAAATATACTGGCTGACGACGCGACGAAGCGTAAATTATGGAAGGATGGAAAAGGCCCTCCGGGGCTCAGTGGTTTTTCAAAGGTGATACATGAACACTTCCTTCGACTTACCCTGTACAATCCCCTGGCACTCCTTGCAGTTATTGTCTTCACCGGAAGCCTCTTCTTTCCCTGGTGGTATGCCAAAGTTTACGAAAACTATTACACTATAAATGCCTATGCCTTTATTCTTCAACACGATCTGCCCCCCGAAGGCATAACATTCGTTATCGAGACACCGATCGTTGCCGTTGTGTTTCTCATTTTCATGCTGGCAGGATATTTTTTTCTCGTCTTCTGGGGAAGCACAATAGAAGGGAAAAAGGGGAAACTCTTTTTATTCTGGAGCGGCCTGTTTATGCTCCTGTATACGGCTGGTTTCTACGGGGCTCTCCTTTTTGCCACTCATAGAATCGGCCAGCCCGTTACGGGCTATTCTTCCATTGCGTATACCGTGGAAGTGGACAGTTTCATGACCTTTTCGAAGGCTTATTTTGTTGCAATCAGCGCGGGGGCTGTCTGTATGATTTCAGCTCTTGTCCACGGTCGGTTTAGCATAAAGTTACACTGAAAGAAATCTCACGAACATGACAACATATAAAGACCTTTTTCAAAGGAATTATGGCATCTTTTCCGACGAAGAGCAGGAAAAGATACGAAAGGCAAAAATTCTGATTATAGGGTGTGGCGGTATAGGCGCAACGGTTGCCATTATGCTTGCCCGTTCAGGGGTGAATCATTTCATGCTCATAGACTGTGATGTCTATCATCCATCAAACATGAACAGACAAATCGGGTGCTTTACCGATACGATCGGTGCAAATAAAACACAGGTTATTAAAAAAGATATTCAACGAATTAATCCCGAAGCCACAGTTACTGTCTATGAAGAACTCCTTACCCATGAAGAAATTGCCCGACTTATTCCTGAGGTCGACATGGTCTTTCCTGCTGCAGACGATTTTGCCTTCAGTCTTTTCGTTTTTCGCGACGCGAAAAAATCAGGTAAACCTTCTCTCCTGGTAGTTCCATCAGGAACCTGGGCAAATGTAAGTATCATAAATCCCGACAGTCCTCTGCCGGAAGATATTGAGGGTGTTCCGAAACTTTCAACGTACGAAGAACTTCGGGATATTCTTGAGATGCGAAAGTACAAATTCGGGACTTACTTTTATGTTCCCCTGGCAGACTGGAGGATCGATTATTATCGTGCTTTTATAGAAGAAAACCTGCCTCCGACCCAGATATGCCCGACCGTGTGGCTGAGCTCTGCCCTTAGTTCTTTTGAAATATTGAAGCGCCTGAGTGGAAAGTGGGAGCCCGTGGCTTCTCCACGGTACTGGAGTATTACGCGAAACAGGATCAGAATCAACCGCATCAATGGTTTTTGCCTGCAAACCCTTCTGGTATGGCAGAGAAGGCTTATGTGGAAGGTTTTTCAAACGCGATTTGGGCCTTTTCAGGAAAAGCTGCAATCCATATGGTGGAATCTGTATTATACATGGATGAAAAACAGGGAGTCCGGTGGGCAGCCACGCGATCATTAATATGAAAATGTGCCTATGATGGATCTGAACTATAATAACCTGTTCGGCCGGAATCTCGGGATCTTTACCGCTGATGAACAGGAGCGAATCAGGGATGCCCGGGTGGTGATTATAGGAGATTCAGGCACAGGTGAAATTCTCTCTACACTCCTGGTCCGCTGCGGTGTTACGAAACTGATCGTGGCCGGCGAGGATACTTATATTCCATCCGACATGAACCGTCAGGTCGGCTGCTTCAGTGATACCATCGGGAAAAATAAAGTTGAAGTTATCCGTGACACTGTTCTTTCCATCAATCCTGATGCCCGGATCACTGCATACAATCATCTCCCCGCGGGAGAGGAGATGGACCGTATAATTCGTTCCGGAGATATTGTAATACCGGCAGTGGATGATCTTGCCTACAGTGTCTTGCTTTTTCGTACAGCCAGAAAATATGAAATTCCCGCTGTACTGTGCCTGCCGTCAGGAACAACAGGGTGGGTCAGCGTATTCAGGGGGGATAGTCCCGCCCTGGAAGACATGTTTGGAATACCAAAACTTGATTATCACGACCTCGTCAGTGTAATGCGCACGGAAGAATATCGCTGCGCCCAGTATAATTACGTTACCTCAGGGGACTGGCGCGTTGACTGGTTCTTTAAATATTTTACCGGAAATCGTCCCCTCGCCCTCATCTGCCCCGTTGAATGGATGGCTGCCAGCCTTGCCGCCCTGGAAGCTTTGAAGGTTTTATCGGGAAAGTGGCCCGCCATGGAGGCGCCTCGCTGCTGGTATCTGAGAAAGGGAAAAGTTTCGGCTTCAAGGTTCAGTCCCCTTATAAGATATCATCGCAAATTGGGATGGCTCATTTTCGGCTCCGATCGGGGAAAGATTCCGCATAAGCTGACTCATCTAATCTGGAAGAAATTCTTCGAGTATTTAAGATGACGGGAAATATTAAGCGGTGATCAATATTTTAAAAATTACCCTTCCGCCCTCTTCAGATATTCATCCCACTGCTTGTCCACCCAATCCTGGAGCTTGCTTAACTGTTCGATGTTCATCTTTTTAAACCGTCCCTGTCTTTCCACGTAATGGATGAGGGGAAGCCTTTTTCCTCTTTCTGACAGCGTCTTGCTTCTGCCGGTAAAACGGAATTTTCCATCCTCTATTTCAAAAAGCACAACCATCCCGGTTTCAACAGCCAGCCTTCCGATCCTGATTGTATCTTTTATCGGGTACATCCAGCCTGGCGGGCAGGGTGAATAGATGTGCATATATCTGGTTCCTCTTATCCTCTTCGCCTTAACGAATTTATCATAAAGATCAATGGGATAAGCGGGAGAGGTCGTTGCAAGATAGGGGAGATCATGTGCTTCCATAATCTTTATAAAATTCTTTTTGTTGTCCTGTTTAGGCACTATGGGTGTGGTGGTAGTTATAGCGCCCAGCGGGGTCGCGCTTGAGCGCTGGGTTCCCGTATTCATGTACCCTTCATTGTCATAACAGACGTATATGAAATCGGTACCCCTCTCCGCCGCTCCGCTTAATGCCTGAATGCCCATGTCATATGTTGAACCGTCTCCGGCAATGGCAGCGACGGTGATATCTGTCTTGTTCAGTGCGTTCAGCCCTGCAACAATTCCGGAGGCCGAGGCCGCAGTGCTGGCAAAGGTAGTATTAAGGCAGGGTATGGTAACCGGTGTGATAGGATACAATCCGTGCAGTACGCAAAGACAGCTCGCCGGTAACGTTATGATGGTATCTTCCCTCAGTGCCTTCAGGAGATAGCGATAGGCCAGTGTAAGACCGCATCCCTGGCAGGCCCTGCTTCCCGGCAGGATATACTCTTTTTCGTTTATCTTGAATATGTTATCTTTCATCATTTTACCCCGTATAGCAATTAAGCCATTTTGTTTCGTAATTCGTACTTCCCGCATCAACCGTGGCAAGCGTGGATTTACCCGCCTCGGCGAGCTCCCGTGGCTTGACATCTCTCCCACCCAGTCCCGCAATGTAATTTTGAACGGGCGCCTTTATCTCTGTTCCATACAATGCGGCCTTCAGGTCGGAGCAGAGCCCTCCTTCGTAACCGTAGCTGATACCTTTTTCAAATATGACAATGGCCCTGGCATTAGCAAAAGCGCGGGCGACTTCATTTTGGGGAAATGGTCGAAAAACCCTGATGCCGACGACACCTGCCTTTACACCCTCGGCTCTCAGCATGTCGGCCGCAACGGTAGCCTCGGTGGAAATTGATCCCATGCCTGTCATGATAAGCTCGGCATCTTCCGTCATATATTCCCAGAGCATTCCGCCATGATCTCTCCCGAAGGTAGCGGCAAATGACTCGTTTGTCTGTTTAATGACTTCACGGGATTGATCGAGGGCTGCCTGCAGCTTGTATCTCATTTCCATATAGCCGTCACAGAGGACGCCTTCCGGGTTTTCTCTCCTCCATGGGAACAGAACCGAATTTATCGTCCTGGGATCTTCCGGCGAAAGGATGGTATGGGGTTTGTAGGGGGGAAGAAATTCCCTCACCATATCCTGGTCAGGTATTTCCACTGGCATCATGGTATGGGAAAGGACGAAACCGTCATAGCAGACCATTACAGGAACGTAAACTTCCTCGGCAATCCGGTATGCCTGGATGACCGAATCGATAATCTCCTGATTATCCCGGCAGTAAATCTGCATCCAGCCGGTATCCCGCTGGGAAAGTGAATCCTGCTGATCATTGAATATTGACCATGGCGCGCCGACTCCTCTGTTGACACAGCACATTACGATCGGGAGCCGCGAGCCGGCCGCCCAGTGAAGCTGTTCGTGCATGTAGAGAAGCCCGTTGGAGCTTGTTGCTGTAAAGACCCTGGCGCCGACGGTGGATGCCGAGATGCAGACTGTCATGGCCGAGTGTTCACCTTCGACTCTTACATATTCTGCCTTCAGTTCCCCTCCCTCCACATATCTGGAAAGGGTCTCGGCCAGCCCGGACTGGGGGGTTATGGGATAGGCGGCAACAACCTTGGGTTCGCAGAGCTTTACAGCCAGGGCCGCGGCCTCGTTTCCTGTTATGATCCGTACATCACTCATCGACCTCTCCTTCTCTGACCATTGTAATTGCATTGGGAGGACACTCTTCCGCGCATATCCCGCAACCCTTGCAGTAATCCAGATCAATCTCAACGGGTATGGTCATCTTCACCACACCTTCCGGACAGTACAGCCAGCAGAGGAAACAGGCGGATTTTCCTTTTGTTGTCGGGATGCATTTGGTTTCATCAATAACAGGTCTTGCGTCTCTCCAGTCACCTGTTCTGCCGGCCTCGCCCACGGCGGGAACACAAAGGGCTGATATGTTGTAGTCTCTTTTTTCCATAGGGTGTCCATTACCTCTCTTTTGTTGCTTTGACGATAGTTTTTTCAAAGGCAGCCCTCACGGCGGAAAAATTCGCAACAGCCATGCCGCCGGACATTTTTATCCTCAGCCCCTTTTCGATGTTTTCCAGGGAGACGAGTCCTGTAGCCCTGGCAAAGGCACCGAGCATGGGAGTGTTTACGACGGGCGTGCCTGCTACTGTAAGGTATTGTTCCCGCGCGATTCCCGAAGCATCAACCGTTGCTACATCAAGATTCCCGTCGATGTCGATTTCTTCAGGGGACAGGCGTGTATTGATGATGATTATCCCATCGTCTTTTAATCTTCCGAGGATATTGACCATCGTCAGAAGAGACTCATCGAGGACGACCGCAATATGGGCTCTGTCAATCTGGGAAACAGTCCTGATCGGTTCATCGGATATCCTTGTTGACGCCGTCAAGGGAGCGCCCCTCCTCTCGGGCCCGAAGGTCGGCGCCGATGTTATGCCCTTGAATCCCTGAAGATAGGCCGCCTCTCCGAGAATCTGTGCGGCGAGTACGACCCCCTGACCACCTCTTCCATGCCATATGACTTCTTGCATTTTATCTTCCTTTTTGGACCTTGTCTTGCTGTTATTGTAAAAAGTGACATAAAAAAAGGCCATGGGATTTTGCCCATGGCCTTCAGGAACGTTGTGATTTTATCGGATCATTCCCTAAATATGACAGGCCCCGGGCGTATACCCAAAAGAAGAGTGAGGCACAATAAGCTCAACAAACCGTTCATTTTCAGTAACTCTCTTCTTATGGAACCAATCATTTCAGACTGTAACCTCGATAATAAAATTTCAGTTACGCTATAATAAAATAATTTGAAAGTCAAACAGTATTTTTGCTTTAGTTTGATTGACGGGTGAACGGAGATTTGTTAAAGAATAAAGGCTAAAGGAACAAGGTTCAAGGAACAAGGTTCAAGGAACAAGGCTGACGAACCAGTAAAAAGTCAAAAAAGTGCCAATTTGTCATTCCCGCGAAAGCGGGAATCCAGTAATTACACGCAGTTATGGATTCCCGACTTCGGCGTGAGCTCAGTCGAACGCTCAGTCGAACGATCAGGCCTGTCCTCGGCTCCGATCGGGATCGGGAATGACAAAGCGACAAAAAGACCGACTTTTTACGAATGCATCAAAAATAAAGGGTATAAGTTATAATAAACTGAGAGCTTTGCATAATACTCATATTGTCATTGCGAGCGAAGCGAAGCAATCTATAACTCCATGTAAGCATAATAGATTGCCGCGTCGTTTTGCTCCTCGCAATGACCAAAAACGTAGTTATGCGAAGGTCTCAAATTACTATTTCGGGAGGGAACTATGGATTTAGGATTGAAGGGAAAGGTTGCTCTTGTTGCAGGCGGGAGTATGGGATTGGGAAAGGCCGTGGCCACCGAGCTTTCAAGGGAAGGCGCGAAGGTTTCCATCTGCGCCCTTGATGATCCCAATCTTCCCAAAGGGGCAGAAGACATCAAAAGGGAAACGGGCGGCGAGGTACTTGCCATACCGGCCGATCTGACAAATATGGAAGAGGCGAGGGGATTTGTTCGAAAGTCCGTTGAACATTACGGCACAGTCGATATCCTGGTTAACAATGCCGGCGGCCCTCCATCGCTTCCACTGCTGGAGATTGATGATGATCTCTGGAACTTCGGATTCAGGCTGAACCTTATGAGTACCATAGCCATGACAACAGAGGCCGTTCCCATCATGAAGGAAAAGAAGTGGGGACGCATCATTAACATGACATCAATATCGGTCAAACAGCCCATCGATGGGTTGATCCTGTCCAATACAATCCGTTCCGGTGTGATTGGTTTTGCCAAAACCCTGTCTACCGAGCTGGCGCCGTATAACGTTACGGTAAACAGTGTATGTCCGGGGTATACCCTCACCGACAGGGTCAGAAATCTGGCAAAGGTCGTTGCCGAAAGGGAGAATACGACACCGGAAGAAATCATAAAACGATGGGAAGCTTCCATACCCATGGGGAGGCTCGGGACGCCTGAAGAATTTGCCGCCCTGGTAGCCTTCCTTGCCTCGAACCGGACGGGCTACATCACCGGCGCGGCCATCCAGATCGACGGGGGATGGTACAGGGGAGTTATGTAATTTTGAATTTTGAATTTTTAATTCAAAGATGCGTGTGCGTCATGCTGTTTTTTCCGCAGCTTGCTGCAGGGCAGTTCATCCAAAATTGATACGTTCGTAAAAAGTTAAAATATGCACAATTTTGTCATTCCCGTGAAAACTGGAATCCAGTCTTTTCAGGTGCTTAGCCATCTATGGATTCCCGCCTACGCGGGAATGACAGACTTTTTACGAGTCCATCAAAAATAAGAATTTGTAATAATTTTTTCCATCTTTTCTATCAGGGGGGGAAACGTCTCCGGTTTGAGAGCCGATATGGGCGTGGCATGAAACCTGTTACACAGGTTTTGCAGAATGGTCTTGTCCGGGAAAAGGTCTTCTTTGTTAAAGACACTGATGCTTTTTTTGTGGGCAATGTCAAGTTCCTCAAGGATGTTCTCCACTGCCGAAATTTGATCCTCGAAATTCGGATTGCTTACATCGATGATGTGAAGGAGGAGATCGGCTTCATTGAGTTCCTCGAGGGTTGAACGGAAAGCGGCGAAAAGCTCCTTCGGAAGATGCCTGATAAAACCCACCGTGTCGGTGATAATGGCTTCCGTATCCCTCGGGAAGCGGAGTCTTGAACTCTTGGGATCGAGGGTGGCAAAAAGCAGGTTTTCTGTAATGACATTGCTCTTCGTCAGGGCATTGAGGAGTGTCGATTTGCCGGCGTTGGTATAGCCGATGATGGAGATTATGGGAATTCTTTCCTTTTTCCTTTTCCTCCGTCGCTCTGTCCTGCCCTTCCGGATATTTTTGAGTTCCTTCTCCAGACGTCCGATCCGTTCCCGCACTCTTCGCCGGTTGATCTCCAGTTTTGTTTCACCCGGGCCCCTTCCGCCGATGCCGCCCGTAAGCCGGGACATGGCCGTATTTTTCGTCACAAGGCGGGGCAGGAGGTACTTCAGCTGGGCAAGTTCCACCTGAAGTTTTCCTTCCCTGCTATGGGCTCTCTGGGCAAAGATGTCAAGTATAAGCTGGGTCCGGTCTATGACCTTCAGTTCGGTAAAATCGGCAATGGAACGGATCTGGGCGGGAGTGAGTTCATGGTCGAAAATAAGAAGATTTGCCCCGATCTGAAGAGCCCGGATGACCAGGTCTGATAGTTTTCCCCTTCCGATGAGAAACTTCGGGTCAATCTGCCTCCGATGCTGAAGTATCGAATCAAAAACCTCAACACCACACGATCTTGCAAGTTCTTTAAGTTCGTCGAGAGAACTTTGACCATCGGATACAGGATCAGTTTCTATCCTGACGAGGATGGCCCGGTCGGTCAGTTCCACCCGTCTCGTCTTCTGCTTTCTGGCGAATTCTTCCTCAAGCGCCTGGATGAAATCCAGAAACCGGATATTCATTTCGGAAGGGTGAACCGGCTCCAGCAGGATCCAGTACTCTCCTTCAGGATTTTCAGGGATAAGGTGTGCCGTGTGTGCCTTTCCGGGAAGGCCGTTTTCCTTAACCTCCAGGGCTGAGATCAGGTCGAGACGCAGGAGTGCCAGGTCAGTGAGGTCGTCCTGTGTGAGGGTCTCTCCGCTCAGATGTGTGTGGATCAGCCTCAATCCGTTCAGGCGGGTTGAGGCAGCCCTGAATCCGTCGAGGGGGGGAATGACAATCTCCTTGTGATTACCAACGATGACGTGATTGATCTCCCCTCTCCGGCTGATGAGGACACCGATCTGACGGTTGATCTGACGGGAGATTTCAGTAAGGTTTCTTGCAAATTCGTGGGTAAGGATATGATCGGGCGGGATTTTCCTTCGATAAAGCCGTTGAATCCTCTTTATTTCCTCCGGCCTGAGACCGGAGATATTGCCATAGATTTTGCTGATCTCTTATGTCTCCTTATAGTACCGGTGACCCTTAATCCTTGTTCCTTTGTCCTTGTGCCTTGACCCTTGATCCTTGTTCCTTAGCCCTTAGCCTTTAGCCTCATTTAAACTTGTGCGGGCTGATCTTTCTCTCCATATCATCCAGGAAATTCGACCAGAACTGGGTCTTGAAAGGGGCAACAAGCTTCTTCGGTTTCCCGGCCTTGCATTCGGGGCAGGAGAGATCCTCATTTCCCTCCCCTATCTTCTGCAATACTTCAAATTCATGAGAACACTTTGTACATTCATAAATGTAAATCGGCATGTAAAACTCCTTGATTTTTTAGGCGAAGGACCAAGGAACAAGGTTCAAGGAGAAAGGTATAAATCCTTTAGCCTTTAGCCTTTAGCCTTTAGCCTTTAGCCTTTAGCCTTTAGCCTTTAGCCTTTAGCCTTTAGCCTTTAGCCTTTAGCCTTTAGCCTTTAGCCTTTTTTCATTATCATACCCCTTTCGGCGGGTCAAGAAATTTACTTTTGCTTCCTGTTATAAATCCGAACCCGTTTCCGATTAATCCATGTTGACTTTTTTCCGTTAGTAGAATATAGTATTATCCGAATACGAACAAGTAAGGAAGTAAGGATATGCTTGCAAAAATGACTGTAAAAAATCAGATTACCATTCCGAGGAAAATCGTTGATCAACTGGAAGGCGTGAAATATTTCGATGTGGAACTGAAGGAAGGCGCCGTGGTCTTGAAACCGTTACATATTTTTGCTACGGATCTGGAACAGATCAGATACAAGATAAAGAAGCTTGGATTAAAGCAGGATTGTGTTGCTGAAGCGATAAGATGGGCGAGATCAAAGTAAAGCGTGTTGTTATTGATACAAACGTAATAGTTTCCGCCCTTCTATTTGGTGGCAAGCCGGGTAATCTTATACCTTTGTGGAAACGCGGGCGTATTCAGCCTCTTGTGTCAAAAGAAATCATTGACGAATATCTTCAAGTTTTGGCGTATCCGAAGTTCGGATTGACCCGGGAGGAGATCGACTTTATACTTTACAAGGAGATATTGCCCCACTTTCAGGTAGTGATGGTTAAGTCTCGCCCCGTGATCGTTAAAGATGATCCTTCGGATGATAAATTTATACATTGTGCCATGGCCGGCAGGGCTGACATAATTATTTCCGGTGACCGGCACCTTACCGCTTTAAAATCATATGGTACCATAGAAATTTATACACTTAACCGCTTTCTCGAAGAGTTGTAGAGGGGAAGGACGAAGGATTAAAGGCAAAGAACGGTGATCAGTGATCAGTGATTAGTGATTAGTGAATAGTGGGCAGTTTCCTTCATCCCCGATTAAAATTCCCTTGATTATCATGCCAATTTGCAGTACATTCCGAATTAGTTTAACTAAGTTGGAATGAGGCGCGAGAATGAAAAATATCAAGAGAATCCTGAATATTGATCTTCCGCCACGACAGTCTGCTTTTTTATGGGGACCAAGAAAGGCAGGAAAGTCAACTTATCTGGCAACAAGGTTTCCCAACAGCCTTGTGTATGATTTTCTCCAAACCGATCTGTTTCTTGAATTCTCCAGAAAACCGGCTCTTTTGCGGGAACGGCTGCTGGCAAGGGACGATAATGTTCTGAGTTACCCGGTGATACTGGATGAGGTGCAGAAGGTTCCTCAAGTCCTTGACGAGGTGCACTGGCTGATCGAAAATAAGGGTTTGCGCTTTATACTGTGCGGATCAAGCGCACGGAAACTGAAAAGAGGAAGGGCTAACCTTCTTGGAGGCCGGGCATGGCGTTATGAGATGTTCCCGCTCGTCACGCCTGAACTGGAGAACTGGGATCTGTTGAGAGTGTTGAATCGCGGCATGATACCGGATCATTATCTTAGAGAAAGTTATAAGAAAACCTTGAGGGCCTATGCCCGGGACTACTTGAAAGAAGAAGTGTTTGATGAAGGATTGACCAGGAACATTCCCGCGTTTTCCAGATTCTTTGATGCCATGGCGTACTCTCATGGGGAGCTTACGAATTATTCCAATATAGCCCGTGACTGCGGTGTCGATTCCAAGACTGTAAAAGAGTACTACCAGATCCTCGTGGATACGCTTTCAGGCACCATGGTAGAGCCATTCAAGAGGAGGCAAAACCGGCAGGTCATCAGCAAAGCGGCAAAATTCTATTTATTTGATGTGGGAGTTGCCGGCGTCATAACAAAACGGCATATTGAGGAAGAGAAAGGTGAATTGTTCGGAAAAGCATTTGAACATTTTATTTTTATGGAGATTGCAGCTTACAATTCCTACAATGAAGTCGATTATGAAATCAATTTCTGGAGGACAAAATCAGGTCTGGAAGTCGACTTTGTGCTGGGCGGAGGTGAAGTTGCCATCGAAGTGAAGGGCGCAGCCCGAATCGAGAAAAGGGACTTGTGGCCCCTGAATGCTTTTATAGAGGAATATTCACCGCGGAAGGCATTAGTTGTATGCAATGAAAGGGAAGAGAGGGTTCATGGGGGAATACGAATAATGCCGTATAGAAATTTCCTGCGCGATTTGTGGGAAGGTAAAATTATTCGGTGATTCGGTGGGCAGTGATCGGTGGATAGCAGCTTACCAGCTTACTCTGATTAACGAACAATGTTTCTGCCGTCCGGTGTGATTAGAGATAGTTTCGGGAAATAAGAGCGGTATCGTGAAGAATCTCTTGTCATCAGAGTCATTCCCGTCACTGCGGCGTGCGCTCCGATATAGAAGTCAGGCAGTGGTGAGCGTTTTCCCCCTTTCTTCCTTCGGTAGCTCAGAAAGCATTTTCCTGCCAGAAATGCTGCTTCCCATGGAAGTGGATCGCGTCGGAAATATTCAGAAAGGAGGGTTTTATCGAGATCCTCTATACGCTCAAACCCGATTGATATCTCAGCGTAAATGATAGGATTAACGACAAGAATGTGGGCATCCGCATGGTATGCCAGCGTGTCGGAGGACCACCCGAACCACTCCGGGTCTTCCGTGACAATATCGAGAATAATGTTGCTGTCCACGAGGATTTCCATGATTTATTCCCGTGTCAATCTCATAATCTCATCTGTGGTCATCTTTACAGTGCAACTGCCGCGCATCCGTGCGATTATGGCTTTTCCCCGCCTTGATTTGTGATTGACCTTTTCCAGATATACGCCATTCCCTCTAAGCTTGAATTCCACTTCCGTATTCGGCAGGAATCCCATTTTTTCCCTTATGTCTGCAGGAATCGTTACCTGTCCCTTTGATGTAATGCGCATGATTTGTCCTCTTGGAAGTATTACTCTTACATGTATTACATCTATCATATTGCTGTGGTTATTTCATCAAAAAAAAGTTCGGGGAACGAGCCCTGTTATTTCTGTGGTAATAAATCGGTGGGCAGCGGTGGGCAGTGATCGGTGGACAGTGGGCGGTTTCCCCGATGCTTTCGCCATAAATGAATATAATTCCTTCAGCCCTTATAAATCTGAACCCGTTCACGATTTCTTCCTCATGCGGCAACCGATTTCTTTTCGTTTTGAATGATAATTTTGGGATCTGGATTCTGAGGGGGAACAGGCATTCTTTCCTCTATTAATAATTTAACATGTTCTTTCATGCCCCATCTTGCTTTATACAGACAGTCTTCTATGGAATGTCCTATGCCTGGCAACTTAGACATGATTTCCTACTTCCACGTAATGAAACTCCTGCCCCTTGCTTAATTCATCAATAGTTTCCAAGTATGCCTGAATCGCGTCTTTGATATTTTCTAAAGCTTCTTCTTCTGTATGTCCTTGTGACCAACAACCTGGCAGGCCAGGAACCCAGACAGCATAACCTTCTTCTGTTTTTTTAAGATTTACTTTGTATTTCATGAATACCTCCGGATTTTTTTCATGTAAAAAAGCAAACATCTTGAATTCTTCGACATTTAAATAAAATCTACCACAGCCATATAGGCGGGTCAAGAGATTTGCTTTTGCTGCCGGTGGAGGGGAGATTGTAGGGGCCGATGCCCTCATCGGCCCGTTCGGGGAACGGGCCCTGTTATTCCTGTGGCAATAAATCGGTGGGCAGTGACCCTCCTCCGCTCTCACGCAAAGGCGCTAAGGGTTTTTTTGTTGTTCTTTGCGTCTTTGCGTGAGAATAAATGTGAACCCGTCCCCGATTACCGCGCTTCGTTTATACCCAGTTCTCCAGCTTTAATCCTTTGATGCGTCTGAAATGCTTTTCATTATTGGTAACGAGAGTTGCATCGTTGACCAGAGCACATGCTGCAATAAACAGGTCAGCATCGTCAACAACTCTGCCTTTCTTTTCCAGGGATGTTTTCAGCCTGCCAAAAGTTTCACATATTTCATTACTTGACTCGATAAATCCCAGTTTGTTCGTCACGCTTCGTACGGTAGATAGATTTTCTTTAACTCTCTTTGATTTATAGGCTCCATAGTACAGTTCGCTCAATGTTATAAATGAGATTGCAATATTATTCAGCCCAACCGCTAAAGACCTCTGCTCAATATTATCATTACCTTTGAGCCAATATATACAGATGTTTGTGTCCAGCACGAAGTTCATAACTCTACTCCGCGACTGCCGAACCCTGTCCTGCGGGCATATATATCCTCAATAATCTCTTCAGCACTTCGGTCGTCCACCCAGATTCCGCAAATCCCGCTCTCCTTTGTTCCTTCTTTTTTGGTAACCCTTGCAGCAAAAATGCCTTCTTTTAAGGAACGTAAAATCTTTATGACCTGAGGCAGTGATTCATCTGGAATTTCACGAATTTCTTTAAGTACGATGTCTTCATATTTTGTTTTTGTTTGCATAAATTCTCCTTTTCTCCATGTAAAAAAGCAAACATCTTGAATACTTTGACATTTAAATAGAATCTACCACAGCCATACAGGCGGGTCAAGAGATTTGCTTTTGCTGCCGGTGGAGGGGAGATTGCAGGGGCCGATGCCCTCATCGGCCCGTTCGGGGAACGGGCCCTACAGGGGGAAGCAATATTCATGCCTGACAGCGGACAGTATTGAATCCGTTTCTGATTAACGATAGTCAATAGTGGAGGTTTGACCCTCGACTCACTCAACTCATTAGGCGGAGGCTTTTTTGCCTTTTAGTTCATAATGTATGCCCTCAGGTTCAGCTATACTCTCTGAGGCATCCAGCAGCTCTATGGAAACGATCCTGCCATCCTCTCCGTAATCAACTATAAGCCCCTCCCGCAGTTCGTCACTTTCCTTCACGGGGGCTTTTCGAAAAACGATGCTTACCGTGTCTGTTTCGGGATCATAAATTACTCTCATTCTATAATCTCCTTTTGCCAATATTTTTCTATTCTTGAAGTCTTATACGCGGTTATTATAAAAAACTCTCCTCCGGTCTTTCTGCCAATCACGCGCAGCAGCATTTCTTTATTCTGCTGACTGTTTAAGTATTTACTCTGCAGAATGATTTTATTATTTCTTGAAGGAATTTCCTGCTGAGGCCTTTCAACCACTTCTTTTACAGATTCTTTTTCGATTCCACGTCTTTTCATTTCAAATACAGCATGTTCAGAAAATACAGTCTTCACATTTCCACTTCCCTTTCCAATTCCTCAATACTCAACTCAATATGAAAAAATTTACCACACTAACACTGGATGGTCAACAGAGAGTTGTAAAGTTGTTCTTTGCGTGCTTTGCGTGAGAAATTTGGAAGCAGGCTATATCAACGTCGTTTCAATCTGTTATCGGCAGGAATGACGGGGCCTTGTAAAAAATGCAACAAGCATGTTCAAATAATACATTATAGTCAATAGGAGGTTTGACCCCCAACTTGCACGAAACGGATTTTACATTTGATCGCGGCAATACTTAATATTTAAGATGTGACCCCATCCATACACTGACCCCTTTCCTCCCGAGGCCGATAAGCACCTAAGTCAAACGTAGATCTGACCCCTTTCCGACCCATAAAAAAAGCCCCGGAGGGTTTCTCCGGGGCTTTTAAGTGTAACTTCAGATCGTTGACGAGATTAGAAGCTCAGTGTCAGTTTGTGCATCAAGAGGTAATCGTCTTCGATCTTGGCATTCGCGTCGGTTCCTTTGAAGTAGTCGCCTGCAAAGAGGTAACCGAAGCCGATGTAGTACTCGAGATTGTCATATATCTTCCACGTTGCGGAGATATCAAACTCTGTACCGTACTCATCATCGACATAGTTTAACGGTTTCTCATCAGCCTTGGCATAGGTCAGGCTTGCATGCAGGGTCAGCGTATCCATCGGCTTGAATCCGGCAAAAGCCTGATACAGGAAGCCATTATTGAGGCCTAACCAGGAATTCGCGTCAGCACCGTAACTTGTCGGCATTCCTGCCAGACCGTTCTGGTATACAGCGAGCCAGTAGTTGAAGAGGATGAGGCAGGGATCCCAGTCGGCGTTGTCATAGTATCCCTGTTCCATATCTCTAGTATTGGGATCGTTACCCTCGACATAGCCGAACTGGCCGCCCACATAGGCAGGACCCATATTGAACTTGGCGTACAGATACGCTGATATACCTTCGAGGTCTTTGTCCGCTACACCTGGAGTTACATAGTCATACGTTCCGAAGAAGTAGGATGCCTCACCTTCCATGTAGAGAGGACCTAAGTTTGCCTTGAAGTAGACAGGCACATAGTTTCTGACCAGATCAAAATTGCCATCGGTGTCAGTCACGGTGCCGGTTTTGCTGCTCTTGTCCGGCAGATAGAACCAGAGGACGCCGGCCTGGCCGCCTTCCCACTTGTAGATGGCGGCAACGGCATACTTGTCATAATCCGAATCAGTTTCTGTGGAGTCGTCAAGA
>Ga0268279_1000326_pt1 | contig 31139 bp, 25 predicted proteins | sample saktaG_6_FD_190142 | JGI IMG/M metagenome (GOLD analysis project Ga0268279, IMG submission 190142) | Saline water microbial communities from Sakinaw Lake, British Columbia, Canada - sak_2010_1_5_80m | ecosystem: Environmental > Aquatic > Non-marine Saline and Alkaline > Saline ...
ATTCGTAAAAAGTCAATTTTCTACCCTTCCCCGATCAGGTCGAGGACAAGCTTTGTCATTCCCGCGAAAGCGGGAATCCAGTAAATTCAATCTGTTATAGACTCCCGCTTTCGCGGGAGTGACGGACCAAAAGACTTTTACGAATACATCAAATTTTATTTATTATAACTTTCTTAACCTTCTGTCTGCTCAGGATCTCCATTCCATTTAGAATCTCTTCGACCGGTATCCTGTAAAATCGGAAAAAGGTAAGATCGATTCGCTCCGCCGCCAGCATATTCAGGGCAGAGCGAAAATCTCCAATATTGCAGCCATAGGAACCGGCAATCGTGAGTTCCTTGTAATGTACGGCATTCGTATCGATCGGCAGCACTTCATCACCTTTATGATTTCCGGAAAAGAATGAAACGCAGCCTCCCTGATTCATTATTTCCCAGAAAGGCCAGTTAAGACCACCGGGACAGGCTGGGATAATCAAATCCACCTTTTCATTATCCAAGCTCTCGAAAAGACTGGAACTCGATGTATCGATAGTCTTAACACCCCGGGGCAATTCATTCAAAAGCCTCTGCCGATTTCTGTCCGCTATGATTATTTCCCCCCAATCCTCCGTCTTCAAAAGCGCGGCAAATATGCTCCCGACAGCGCCGGCGCCTATAATCAGCGCTCTCTTCTTATTTGCATACTTGAACTTACTGACGGCACTCAGGCAACAGGCAAGAGGTTCTGCAAGCGCTGCCTGTTCAGGATCAAGACCCTTTGGAAAAGGCACAAGAGAACTTAGTTGTTTCTCATTAAACGGGATGATTGAACGGAAAAATCCGTCTTCGTTAAAACCGTATATCCTTATTTTCTCACATTGAGCCGTAACTCCCATCTTGCATTGTTCACATTCTCCGCAAAAAATACCGGGATATATGGCTACCATGGCACCGGCCTCAAATGACGGATTATCACTTTCTATTATCTCTCCGACACCTTCATGACCCAGTATCCTGGGAAGGGATAGATCTATCTGCCCGGACTCGAGCATCTTAAGATCCGTGCGGCAGACGGCCGCTACCCTCATCGAGACAAGAACACCACCACGAGGTACCGCGGGCGGGGACGTCTCCACAACTTCCAATTTTCGATTTTCATTTAACAATACCTTTCTCATACGCACCTCAATAAAAAAAGCCGCTTGGAACACTTCACTAAATCAGTGTTCCAGGCGGCTTTTGGCATTACCAATCCTGTATGATAATCAGGCAGGTCTTCTGGCTCTCCCTTTCACCGTTCGCCTTCCCGGCATGTGTCGTTCGCCAGTGACTTTTCAACCGGTCCGCCACTATACGGCGGCCCGGAACTTTACGGTGAAGTTACGAAGGGATCACAGCATCGGCCACAATGCGGTGGTTTTTCACCACCTTCCCTTTTCACCCTCTCCTATACATGAGGGCACCTGACAAATACGCATTGTAAATAATCATACACTCACAAAATTGTCAATGGCTTTTGTTCTTGTCTCATTCATTATAAATATTATGAGAGTGAGTATATCTAAATGATTTGAGGTTCAAACCAAACTCCAGGTCACTACGAAGTCGTACGAGCTTTTGCGCCATACGCGCCTCTTCAGCATGTTTCCGCAACATTTCACCTGTTTTTCCCTTCATCACACCCGCAACTGACAAAACATTATCTAAATCATTGAATTCCAATAATAATCTGGATGCTGTTTTATGCCCAACCGATGGCACACCCGGAATATTATTAGTGCTATCTCCGGATAGCGCCAGAAAATCAACAAATTGTTCAGGCTTTACCCCGAATTTTTCCATCACATAGGCACGATCAATATCTCGTTTATTAAAGTGGTCACGTACCTTGATCTGAGCAGAAAGTAACTGAAAAAACATCTTATCGGTCGAGAGGATAATAACTTTCCCTTTCCGTAGCGCCACTTTTACGGCTAATGTGGCAATAACATCATCTGCTTCCAATGCTGGAAAGGTCAGGGAAGAAACACCAAGTTCTAAAAACGCTTCTTCGAACGTTTTTAGACTCGACCGCAATGCTTCAGGCATAGGCGTGCGTCCGGCCTTATAGTCTGGATACATTTCATGGCGCCAACCTTGTTCTTGACCGTCAAAAACACAAACAGCATGGGTCGGCCGGCACTCCCGCAAAGCGCGCTGAAGTGACCGAACGGTTGTCGTCAGTGCATCCTTTGCCCGCTGCGGGCCGTCATCTCCAGGTTGAGCGGCATACACACGTCGAATAAGATTAAGTGCGTCCACTAATAAGAAGTTAATCCCCACTGTCTATCCCTTTTCTATATAGATTCCGATGATCCGTTGACGTCTGCTTGAAGAACTTTACAAAACGAGAGTTTAAATTCGATTAAAAACACAAATCGACCACACTACCGTCGTGTCAACCAAGAAATGTCATTTCGACCGCAGGGAGAAAACCAAGATTTCTCAGTCGTGAAGACTCCTTCGAAATGACAGAGTATCGTTCACATGACACTACATATCCTCATATTTTTTGAGCTTTTTATGGAGAGTTTTCCTTGTAATGCCGAGCCGTCTGGCAGCTTCGCTTTTATTTCCTTCGACCAATTCCAGTGTTTTTAATATAGCGGCCTTTTCCACTTCCTCAAGGGGCAAATTACCGGACATTTCACCCTGGAGTGATATCTCGCCTTCATCCTTAACGATTAACGATATATCGTGTTCATCAAGATACTCCGACCGTGAAAGGACCACCCCTCTTTCAACGGTGTTCATAAGTTCTCGAACGTTTCCAGGCCATTCATATTTGAGTAGACGGTCCATTGCATGCGGGGTAAACCCTTTTATTTCCTTATGATTCTTTTCGGCAAATATTTTCAAAAAGTGCTGGGCAAGAAGTGGGATATCCTCTTTCCTTTCTCTCAGAGACGATACGTTCAGGGTGATAACATTTAAACGATAAAAAAGGTCTTCCCTGAATCGACCGGCTCCAATTTCCTGTAGAAGCTCTTTATTGGTGGCAGCTATTACCCTCACATCCACTTTTATCACCTCTTCACCGCCAACCCGGGTGATCTCCAATTCCTGTAAAACGCGTAATAACTTTGACTGCATAGCCAGTGACATTTCACTTATTTCATCTAAAAGCAGACTCCCTCCATCGGCTTGGCGAAATTTACCTTCCTTACGCCGATTGGCACCGGTAAATGCCCCTTTCTCATGACCGAAAAGTTCTGATTCAAGCAGTGTTTCAGTGATGGCGGCACAATTGATCTTCACAAAGGGGCCTTCTTTTCGAGGGCTGTTAAAGTGGATTGCCCCTGCAATCAATTCTTTTCCTGTTCCTGACTCGCCTGTGATCAGAACAGTCGCATCAGATGGAGCTACCTGGGCCACTGTTTCCATGAGCTTTGCCATGGCGTCACTGCGGCCAATGATATTTTGTCTGTCAAACCGGGAGCTCAAACTTTCCCGAAGGAGGCGATTTTCCTCGCTTAACTGTCTGTGATCCATGGCCCGTTCCATGGTGAAACGTAGTTCATCGAAATTGAGAGGTTTGGTGAGGTAGTCATAAGCCCCATTTTTCAGTGCTTCCACCGCGGACTCAACCGATGAATAGGCGGTCATAATAATGATCGGAATAGCAGGATTGAGGGTTTTGATTTTTGTTAATGCCTCCAGCCCGGAGACCCTTATCATGCGAACATCCATTAAGATCAGGTCAAAAGGCTGTTTTTGGACCTTTTCAACGGCAGTATCACCATCATCCGCCTCAACGGTAGAGTATCCCCATCCGGCGAAAAGCGTTTGTAACATAATACGGTGGGTCCGATCATCATCCACGATCAGTACAATGTTTTTTGATTTCATGAAAATTGAACCTCATGAACTCGAAAAAGCCGAAAAAGACGTCATTGCGAGCAGAGCGAAGCAATCTCGTGCGCTATAACTGGCTGTATTCATTAGATTGCTTCGTCGCTACACTTCTCGCAATGACCCGGTTCGTGACTTTTTACAAGTACACCATTGTTAGAAAGCACTCGACTGACAGTAATCAACTATCAGCTTTATCTGTAACTGGAGACCCGGCTTTCCCTTCAGAAGCGGGCAGTATAATAGACACTGTAGTTCCCTTCCCCTGTTCACTTTTTACATTCACCTCACCATTGTGGGCTTCGATTATCCTGTGGACAATAGCAAGACCCAGACCTGTTCCTGATGGTTTGGTGGTGAAGTAAGGATCAAATATCTTTTCCAGGTCTTTTTTTTGAATACCGACTCCGGTATCAGAAATTTCTATTTTTACCCGTCCGGGATCATCTCCGAAAAGCCTCACAGAAAGAGTCCCACCATCATCCATCGCTTCGATGGCGTTTAAGTAGAGGTTGAGTAAAACCTGATTAATCCTGTCAGGATCAATAAGCGCCTCATCCATTTCCAGAGAAATCTCCGGATTTATTTTGATATTCTTTTCTCCGGCCTGACCCCCAATCATTTTCAGGGAGTGTTGAATGAGTATTCGCATGGATGTCGGTTTCAACCGAATATTCATCGGGCGGGCAAATTCCAGAAGTTGACCAATCACTCTGTTTAACCGTTCCACTTCTTGAACCATGATTTCAGCTATCTTTTGATCTTCAGGCACGTCTTTATATCGTTCTTTGAAATAGGTGGCAAAGCCCTTGATTGAACTGAGGGGATTTCGAATTTCGTGGGCGATCCCGGCCGCCAGCCTCCCGATGGACGCCAGGCGCTGACTCCGGTCAATTTCCGTCCTGAGGCGTTTAATTTCGCTAAGATCCCTGAAAAGGATGGCATATCCCCCAAAAGTCCCGTCTTCCTCTTCCAGCAGAGTGGCTATCGCTTCCAGGGGAATATGGTTCCCATCCTTCACGGGACAATCTATTTCCTTTTCAATAATTTTTACTTCCGGCTTAAGTTTATCAATTAGTGCGCGTAGTTGTTGCGGCAGTACTTGATCGGCTTTCCTGCCGAGTATCTCATCGGCTGAGAGCTGTAGTACCGACTCGGCCGTCTGGTTGAAAGAGGACACGTTTCCATCACCATCGATTGCAAGAAGACCTATGGGCATATTTTCTACCAGGTTGTCGGAAAATGCCCTGATTCTGGAAAGGGAAGTTCTCGCTGAACGGTAACCCTGAACCAGAAAAAGAGAGATGACTCCCGTAAATCCAATTAAAAGAAGAATAAGCGCCATAATCACCGTATGACGTGCGTCTTCTTTTCTGGCTAATTCAATCGGTTTCATGTCAAGACCGACGAAAATAGTCAGCTGGGACAAAGGTTTACCTTCCCGAGGGATTATACGCGATCGAAACCAGTCATTGGGGACGTTTTTACCCCATGGTCTTTGAAAGTGTCTTTGCGTTGGAGAAAACCGGCGGAAGACTTCAAAAACGTTTGCACCTTTTTCATTTATGACCTCTCGCCACTTCACCTCTTTGGAACGGGGAATTTTTTCAAGGTCAATGTCTTTTCCGTGATATTTTCCAATTTTAGAAGGGTCATTATCTGCGAGGATTTTACCATTCAGGTCTGTTATCAGCAGGTAAACAATATCGGGTTGCTGTGCCGTTTCCATCAGTAATTTCTGCACCTGAAGACCGCCCCAGCGCATCCCCATTCCTGTCCTCGTACCGGCTTCAAAGGACCTTATCAGGGCCGCCCCCTTCTCTAATAAAAGCCGGGTCGTATTCTCTCTTTGCTTGTGAATATTTTGAACGGCAACAAAGATAAAAATAGGCGCCAGAACAGCCACCGCTCCTATTACTATCCAGGGTGATAGAGTAATCCATGATTTTTCTTTTTTTCTACCTGTCATAAACTTATTCCAAAGCAAAATAGATGCCAGGCTTCAGGGGTGATACCCAGCCATCTTGAAGTTTCCCGTTAGCGGGGAGCTTCTCTTTTATACGGCTGGCATAAGCAAAAAAAAGCTGATAGCCGAATGTTCATCATAACTGGATACTTTGTACACAAGAGGATACCATAATTGGATACTTTGTATACATCTTTTTTCTGAAAATAACAACTTAACATACTATCCCAACCAGCACTATCAAATTTATTATGTGATTTAAGCTGGTTATCCAATTATTTTTCGTTTGGCACGGTCGTTGCTCTTTAAGAAAGCAAAAGTGAAATATCCTTAAAGGAGGATTTTAAAATGAAGAAATTAGCAACAATTTTAGGGATTATGTTGTTAGTGGCAGTAATCGCCATCCCAGTATCCGCCCGGGGTCCCGGATGGGGAAGTGATCATGGTATGGGTTATGGTTATGGTTATGGTATGGGTAAGGCAGGTTGTGAGAACTTCAATCTGAACCTGACAGCCAAACAATCGGCTAAAATTCAATCGCTGCGTGAGACACATCTGAAAGAAGTAACACCGCTGCGAACTCAGCTTTTCAGCAAGAAAGCTGAGTTGAAATTGCTGTGGGTTCAGAGTAATCCCGACAAAAACAAGATCTTAGCCGCGCAGAAGGAAATCAGCGATTTACAGTACCGTATAAAAGAAAAGTCGACGGACTATCGACTGGAGATTCACAAGGTACTGACTCCGGAACAGCGAGCACAGCGGTTGTTCAGCAGAAGTGGTAAGAGAAGTTATTCTCGAGCAGGTATTTGTGGAAACCAGTACCATGGAAGAGGATTAAAGGGCAGGTGGTAACAAATTGGTTTTTCGAGACGCTTGCAGGTTTTACAAGCGTCTCGAAAAACATCTCCAATGGACTTCATTTACATTATTAATCTCAAAATAAACCGGTTTTTATTCGATTCCACCAAAAATATCAGCAGAGAAGATATAAATTTTGGTGTTTTTATCCGACCATGCATCAGATGGAAGACCTGCTTTATGACAGGTTTCTTTCAAAAAGGTAAGCCTGTCCCATTTATATTGCGTGGCCACCTGGGGAAGAAGAATACCGGAATAAAAACCTTTTACTATGTAGATTCCATGGATACCGACTTCGATTTCGTTTATATCTTTAATCTCCTTCAACGGGGTAAGAACCGATATTTCAATTGAAAGATCTTTCAACTCTTCCCGGCTAACGGGAGAAAATCTTGGATCATTGAAGGCAGCGGCTACGGCCATCTCTTCGATGGTCTTGTGCAGGGGCTTTTTCGCATCTATAAATCCTATACATCCCCTTAACTGTCCATGTTTATGGAGAGTTACAAAAGCACCCCTTTTCTCTCTAAGGGTGGCTGATTCTACCTGAAATTCGGGATTTTCTTCACCCGATATCCTGCTCTCAATTACGCTCCTGGCAATTTCGAGAAGTTTGTTTTTCTCTGTCTCTGTGAGCCCCATACCGATTCCAGCCGTGGTTTCTTCCTTGACGGTTTCAGAAGGGGCAGCTTTATAAAAGGCTGCAGAAGCATAACCGACAACACCACTCCTGTCTCCTGTAATATCTCCCGAATTGGCATATTTCAAAACCTTAACATTATCAGCACCAAGCTTTTTAGCAACCATCATGACAACAGCCATCGGCCCACCACCACAAGCCTCACAAGTACCTCTTTCCAGACCTTTTAAAAGCTCTTCCGTATCCATTTTATTTATGTGATCTAAAACCACCGAGTCCAACTTCACAGCCCTGTCATAGCTGTGAAAATGAGAAAGATCAGAACTTGCAACTATAAGAACTTTTTTATCGGCTACTGATCTGAAAATCGCGTTGGCCAACTCCCCACAGGTCTGACTGTTCTGATCCCCCATGACTATCGGAACGAAGCTGAATCCGCCCAAGACCGCCTGTAGAAAGGGGAGCTGAATTTCAACGGAATGTTCCTGCATGTGGGCGGTCGGAACATAAGATATCATAGGGCTTTGAGCAATAATCTCATTCGCCAACTGTGCATCTACTGGGACAATTCCCAGAGGTGTTTCATATCCGCCTTTATTGTATATAGAAGCCCCCTGGAAATAGGCACGGTGACTTGGTCCTATAACAACTACAGCATCAAAAGTCTTTCCCTCCACAAGCTTATAGGAATACGCGGCAATCTGCCCGGAATATGTATAACCTGCATGAGGTGAGATCAGAGCAACTACTTCTCCATCTAAAAATTCAGCCGGCACATTCTTAAGAAAACCATCTATATCGGACGACAAAATCGCCGGATTCCCAGGATACCATGATCCCGCAAGAATCGATTTTCTAACATCTTTCATATCTATTCCGTCCCCCCTTTCAGACCACGACACAATGAATAGAAGCGCCAATACCACAATAGATGTTATCCTGATAAATTTCCCCATGATTCATTTTTCATTTTCGCGAAATAAATGCTTTTATGATTCAAAAATCTTAAATTGAAGGGCGATGGCTGATGCCCTCCAGCTATTTTGCTACTAATTTTTCAATTTTATAAAATGAGCTTTTCTTCTGTCAAGTAGCTATTAATAACTCTTTTTTGAGGTCCTCTTTCTCCGGCTTACTTCCCATCTGACAATCTCCTTCAAAGATTGCTCCTTCCTGTATAACAAAAATCTCTGTCTTGACATTTCCCATAAGTTTTCCAGTTGAAAAAATCTCTACCTTTTTTTTAGTTTCAATACTTCCACGAACATCCCCACCTACCAATAAATTATCAACCGAAATATTCGCTTCAATATTTGCGCTCTCTCCAACAATTAATGTTCCACCACCCAATATCTCTCCTTTAAAATCACCATCTATTCTGACAGAACCGCCAAACATTAACTTTCCGTCGAACTCTGTTCCCTTTCCCAGGAATGCCTTTACCTCATTTTCCTTATTTTCCTTAGCCATCCAAAGTCTCCTCTTGTATCAATCGTGAATCTTCCCGCCTACAGGGCGGAGCTTCCCGGCAAAAAATATGCTCGTTTCATATTACGCCCCCGGTCAAACCCTTACTCTTTTTGTTGAAGAATAAATCTTCTCATACTTACATTCATAATCAATCCAATGCCTGCCATCAGTACAACCATTGAAGATCCGCCATAGCTCAAAAAAGGAAGGGGGAGACCCACAACGGGGATAATGCCTAAAACCATACCTATATTTATAAATACCTCCCAGAAAACAAGCATCGTCACACCAAAGACTATTAAGGCTCCCAACAAATCCCTCGAGTTCCGAGCAACATTTAAGCCCCATAACACCAGCACAAAAAATATGCCCATCAATACCGTACCCCCAAGAAAGCCCCATTCCTCCGCAAAAACAGAAAACACAAAGTCTGTTTGCTGTTCCGGCAGGAATTTTAGATGAGTCTGGGTCCCTCTTAAGAATCCTTTCCCTATGATACCGCCTGAGCCAACAGCAATAATGGACTGAATGACATGATATCCCGAGCCTAGGGGATCTCTCTCGGGATTGAAAAAGGCTAAAATTCTCTCTTTCTGGTAATTTTTCAGAACATTCCAGCAGAGAGGAACCAGGACGATACCGCTAATAGCAGCTGAAATAATTGAACTCCACTTTACACCGATAAAAATGGCCATCGACAAAAAAAGTACAATCAAAATCAGGGCGGTACCAAGATCAGGCTGCTTTAATATCAACAGGAATGGGAGCAATGCTATCAAGAAGGGAAGCAGTAGTTTTCTGAGGTTGTAATTCTCATTGGTTTGATTATCATCAAAATACTTTGCAAGGGCAAGTATAACTGTCAGTTTTACTACTTCCGACGGCTGAAAGAAAAATCCTCCTACGACAAGCCACCTCTGGGATCCATGAGCACCACTTCCGTAAAAGAAAACCACTATAAGAAGGATGATGGAAATGACATAAAAAACATATGCATACCTGCCTATAAAACGATAATCTATACAGAAACAGATTACCATAAACATCAAGCCAATCATAATCCAGTACATCTGTCTTACATAAAGGGGTTTACCATTAAGATCGGCTAAGCTGTATCCTGCGCTGTAAAGATTCAAAACTCCGATAAAACTGATTGACAATACTAAAAAAAGGAGTACCCAATCAAAATTGAATAATAATCTACGATCAAACTTCACTTAAAACTCCCCGAATATCAAACTGAAAAGTTGAAAATAATTCCCAATTTTCTTTTTTTGTGCTTTTGTATCTCTGTGCCTCGATCTATCGGCTTTGGCCGATAGCAACTAATTTCGCATTTTCTGTTTTGATGTTGTCAAAGTATCCATCTATAATCTTTCTGGCAATCGGTGCTGCTGCCGATCCACCATGGCCGCCATGTTCAACAACAACGATAACCGCTATCTCAGGATTTTTGTAAGGTGCAAAGCAAACAAAAAGGGCGTGATCTCTCAACTTATATGGAGTTTCCTCCTTTTTTTCATCATCATTTTCCGGCAATCCGACAACCTGAGCAGTTCCGGTCTTTCCGCACACATCCTTTTCCTTCCTCTTTAAAACTCTCCCCGTTCCTTTATTCTCATTGACAGCTCCCCATAATGCCTTCTTTAATATTTCAATGTTTTTTTTGCTGACGGGAATGCGAGATTTTATTTTCGGATTAAATTGCTTGACAATCTGTCCCTCGGCTGTCTCAATCCCTTTTATAATTCTGGGTACATAAAAAGTGCCTCCATTCGCCAGGGCACAATATACATTCAGCAGTTGTATTGGTGTTACCAGCATGAATCCTTGCCCTATCGCTACAGAAATCGTTTCACCCATTTGCCATGGTTCTTTGAATCTGTTTAACTTCCACTCCCTTGTCGGAATCAAACCTTTTTTTTCTCCCGGAAGATCTATACCTGTTTTTGCTCCCAGGCCGAACCCCCTGGCATACTCTCCCAGTTTAGCAATTCCGATTAACTTTCCGAGATTGTAGAAATAAACATCACAGGATTCCACGATAGCACGGTGCAGACTAATCTCACCATGGCCGCGCTTTTCCCAACATCTGTATGTCCTGTCACCCAATGTAAATGACCCATTACAGAAAAAAGACGTTTTCGGAGTTATCAACCCTTCTTCGAGTGCCGCTGCGGCTACTATTAACTTATATGTAGAACCGGGAGGATACATCCCGGAAATAGTTCTGTTTTCCATAGGGTGCAGGGGATTGTTTAAAAGCCTTTCCCAGTTGTCTGTAGATATTCCACGGTTAAAAAGATTTGGATCAAAAGAGGGTTTATTCAACATAACCAAAACCGAACCATCACGAACATCCATCACGACAACTGAACCTGCCTTTCCTTTAAAGGCATCCTGTGCAATCCTTTGCAGATGAGAATCAACAGTAAGAACAACATTATAGCCGGGGACAGGGTCGATCTTTCCAAGGACTTTTAATTCCCTGCCGGCAACGTTAACTTCTATCTGTTCCCCACCGCTTCCCCCCTTGAGGTACTTGTCCAGACATTTCTCGATTCCATATTTTCCCACCATATCACCAGTCTTATAGATACCGTAAATATCTCTTTTCAATTCACTGTGACTGATTTCGCCCACGTAACCGAGAATATGCGCCATCATCTCTCCCAAAAAATACTCTCTGACAGGCATTACATCAATAACTACGCCCGGTAAATCCAGAGAGTGAGTTTTAGTTATGGCAAGTTTCTCCCTGCTTATCTCTCTCTCAAGCTTAATCGGTACAAACGGTTTTCTCCTTTTTTTCTCAGGGAGGATATTCATTCCAGATAATTTCAGCCCTTTACTGGAATACAGACCCTCCAAATTTTTTACGACAGCATTGACGTATCCGGCATCCTCTGGAATAATTGAAATGTCGAAGGAAGCCCTATTGCCTACCAGGATATTCCCCTTAACATCTTTAATCAGGCCCCTTAAAGGTTTAATTTCGCGAAGGCGAACTCTGTTATCCTTGGATCTCTGTCTCAGCACATCCCCCTTGATGACTTGGAGACACCACATTCTGGCAATTAAAATAAACAGTGCAATCGACACAACCCACAACAAAATCTTGAACTTTTTCCTGAACTTGCTGGGATCGTATTTTATTAAATTATCCTGAACTTTGGGCATCCAACAAAACCTCTAATCTGTCAAATATGGAAAAAAGTGCTGGACTGAGCACACCGACTACCAACGCCTGAGGCAGAAAGATCCTTAAAATATTATGAGATAAATCTACATCATAGATGAAATAATAAATTAAAATAGTAATAATCCCTTTTGAAAAAACACATATGAAAGTAAAGCCCATTATAAATGCTATTCCTTCCGGATAAATTCTTGAGGAAACAATTTTAGAAAGGAAAAATATTATAACATATATGAATATAAAAAAACCTGTCATTGAACCGGTAATACAATCGAGAAAAAAACCGAGAACAAATGCCAAGATTCCACCTTTTATAACGTCCAGGTGAAGGCCAGCATACACAACCAGTATCAGTGAAACTTCAAAACCTATTTTACCCAGGAAAAAAAGGTCGAGGACAGTAGTTTGAAAAACGATAAGTGCCAACGAAAATACAGGTAAAATAAGGTAATATATCATTTTTTATCACTCTTATATGGTAATGCCACAATGACCTCTTCGAGCTTGGAAAAATCAACAGCCTGGGTTACTTCAATTTTTTGAAACAAACCGAACTTTTTCTTCTCGACTTTCGTGACGGTGCCGAGAAGCACCCCTTTGGGGAAAACACCGGCCAGGCCCGAGGAAATTATCTTATCTCCTACCTGAACCTCTTCAGATCGATGAACATATTTTAAGATACATCCTTCATAACCTTGTCCCTGCAACACTCCCTGCGTCCTGCTTCCTTGGATAAGGGCATCAATATTGCTGTTGTAGTCTATCAAAAGAAGAACCCTTGACACATTCCATGAAGTTTCTATGACCCTGCCTATAATACCTTCATCGATCAGGACAGGAGATCCCAGTCTTATACCATCGGTCGTTCCTATGTTGATTAATATCGTCTTAAATACAGACGACCTGTTTATGCCTATAACCCTGCCAACAACAGAGGGACAATCAACATTTCCTTTTAGCGCGAGGAGTTTTCTTAACCGCATCCCCTCAAGATACATCTCCTGATAATAATTAACCTCTTTTCCTAAAGCAGCAACCCTCTCTCGGAGCTTCCTGTTTTCTTCCTCCAGGCCCACTAAAAAGATGTATCTTTTCCATATACTGCTCATATATTCTATAGATGAGTTAACAATACTTTCTAAGGGTGTTACTGCTTCCAGAACCAGTTTTCTGGGAAGATATGTTTTCCCTGACTGTCGCAGGTTTAAGGAAAGAATTATAATAGAGATGATTATGAAAATGAGTGCTATAATAGTTGGCTGATATTTTTTAGGAAATAACATTTCTCACATGAGCAAGCGATCATATTTTAGTCTTTTCATATAAGCTTCCAGCTATAAGAAGTCAGCCTTAGATCTGAAGGAAGGTACGACTTGAAAGGCTTTAATAAACTCAAGGCAAGGATAAAGTAAGGACACTTAACTTATTCGTTTTTTAATTCAGAAGCTTATAGCTGAATGCCTGTTATGATTGAACCGCAACTTCTTTCAATAAATTTAACTCATCAAGGGCCATACCTGCCCCTCTAACCACTGTCGAAAGTGGATCATCAGCTATTGTTACGGGAAGACCGGTTTCTTCTCTTATGAGAAGATCCATATTTCTTAAAAGTGCCCCTCCACCGGACAATACAATCCCTCTGTCAACAATATCACCTGCCAATTCCGGAGGAATCTGCTCAAGGGTACTCTTGATGGTATCGACGATAATAATTATCGGCTCCATTATTGCTTCCCTTACCTCTTCTGAATCAATTTCTATAATTTTGGGAATGCCTGATATAAGATCTCTCCCCTTTACTTCTACTGTCCTCAACTCATCCTCCGGATATGCACACCCGATGGTTGTCTTTATGATTTCTCCTGATCTTTCCCCGATCAGAAGACTGTATTTTCTTTTCATAGTCTGCACTATTGCCTCATCCATTGTATCGCCGGCAACACGTACAGACTTTGAATAAACTATACCAGACAGTGATATTACAGCGACCTCGGTAGTACCTCCACCGATATCGACAACCATGGAACTTATCGGTTCCGTTATTGGCAGGCCGGCACCTATCGCTGCTGCCATAGGTTCTTCAATAAGATAGACCTCTCTGGCTCCAGCGGATTCAGCAGTTTCCTTGACAGCTCTTCTCTCAACCTGTGTGATTCCGGAAGGTATGGAAATAATAATTCTTGGACGAACCAGAGTCCTGCGGTTATGTACGCGCAGTATAAAATGGCGTAACATCGCTTCTGTAATATCGAAATCAGCAATAACACCTTCTCTCATCGGTCTGATTGCCACTATATTGCCCGGTGTTCTGCCCAACATCTTTTTGGCTTCCGCACCGACGGCCAGCACTTTTTTCATTCCTTTCGAATCCCTGTGAACAGCAACGACCGAAGGTTCGCTTAATACTATTCCCTTCCCCTTCACGTAAACAAGCGTATTTGCCGTCCCCAGGTCTATTGCCAGATCATTTGAAAGCTTTCCAAAAATAAAATCGAATAACAAGGCCTCTCCTCCTTATTTTCTTATGAGTTTGTACTGAACCAGAACTTTATACTCTTTATTATATATAATCACAAATAACTTGTATATCTTATTTTATCAGTCCAATCAATCCATTTTTCCAGAAAATCATTGCATTTTACACGTTACTGTACTACTAACGCCGGAGAGTGTCTACTCAGGTACGGGTAGTTACAAGAAACAGAGAAGAGGAAACGTTCTATGCTCCGTTCAATGAGAAAACATGCCAGAAACTGGCTCATGAAACTACTTTTAGGCATTATAATAATTGTTTTCATATTCTACTTCGGTTCCATCAGGGGAAAGCAGCAGGCAGAATCTGTCGCCATCATAGATGACGTGATTATCTCCTATACCGACTTTCGGAACGAGCACCAAAGCCTCATTAACCTCTACCGACAGCGTCTGGGAAATAGTTTAACAGAGGATATTCTGAAAAAATTGAACCTGAAGCAACAGGCGCTCAACAACCTGATCGACCGTGCCGTTGCCGTACGGAAAGCCGACGAACTAAAACTGAGCGTGAGCGACGAAGAGGTCAGATCTTTCATCCTTTCATACCCGGCCTTCCAGAAGAGCGGCATTTTTGACAATAATAAATACCAGCAAATACTCAACCACTATAGGATGAGTCCCGAGAATTTTGAAATTTCGCAGAAGAAGGCATTCAAGATCGCAAAGCTGGAAAAACTCATCAAGGAATCCGTTAAGGTCTCTGAAAAGGAAGTATATGACATCTACAGGATTCAAAATGAAAAGATAAACTTAGAATTTATCAAGATTGCTGTCAGCAACTTCAGCGAAAAAGTAAAACCAACTGACGCTGATCTGAAAAAACACCTTGAAAAAAATAGTGAAGCCTTTCGCATTCCGGAAAAGGTACAGGTTCAATACATCGCTTTTTTCGGAGAGGATTTTGCAGATACAACTGAGGTAAAAGAGGCGGAGGTTAAGGATTATTACGATCAAAACAAAACCAAATTTGCAAAATCGAGCGGGGAGTCCCTCCCCCTTCATGAGGTAAAAGATAAAATAATTGCCGAAATAAAGTCAATGAAGGGAATGAACGCTGCGTGGAGTGAGGCCAAAAAAGCACACGACATAATCTACCAGGAAGAAAATTTTGAGGACTTTGCAACCAAGAATGGCTCGAAGATAAGCAAGACAGGATTTTTTGCCGGGAACGATCTGCCTCCGGAACTCGTCCAGATCGAAGATGTTAATAAATATATGTTCGGCTTACAAGAAGGAGAAATAAGTCCAGTCCTGTCATCTCCGAAAGGATTTTACGTTATAAAGTTCGTTTCCAGGAACCCCTCTCATATACCTGCCCTTTCGGAAGCCGAAAAGGTTGTTGAAAAAGATTATCTTGAAAGAGAATCTCAAAGATTATGCAGACAAGAAGCTGAAGAGATTCTCCGCCGTCTGAAAAACAGAGAAGACATCAGCAAACTCTCCCGGGAGAAACGGCTTAAAATATCAGACACAGGGTTCTTTATTCCGAATCCCAACATACCCAAGATCGGTTTTTCAGAAAAGTTTCAAGAAGCTCTTTATCAAATCTCAGAGAATAATCCCTGGCCGGATGATGTTTTTAATGTAGACGGAAGTTTCGTGATAATAAAATTCAAAGAAGCGGAAAAACTGAACGATAAGGACTACGAAACTAAAAAGGCAGAACTCAAAAATCTTCTGCTGAGAATAAAGGAGCAAGAATGTTTCCAGTCATGGATAGAGGAAACCAAAACATCCATGATGAAAAGGGGGGAAATAAAAATAACAAAGGATATTACTGAACTGTAAAGGCAATGGTCGGTATGCAGGACAACTCCCACGATCGGAGTCGGAAACAGGCTTCAGCCCTGCTCGATACCGGGAGCTTATACCTAACCACCTTAAAGAGAAAGGGCTTACGCTTACCCGTAAGCCCTTAAATTTTCTGGTGGAGCTGAGGGGGGTCGAACCCCTGACCTCATGACTGCCAGTCATGCGCTCTCCCAACTGAGCTACAGCCCCACTTGATTATTACAATTAAAACTACAATTTCGGATTAACATGCACCTTGACAAATTGTCAATACATTTTTCTTGACATTCAATCATCAACAAATATAATTTCTTGCAGTGCCGGAGTGGTGAAACTGGTAGACGCAGGGGACTCAAAATCCCCCGGGCTTTAGCCCATCTCGGTTCAATTCCGAGCTCCGGCACCAGCAAAATCAAGGGGTTAGTCGTTTCACAGCTAATCTTTTTATTGCCCAAATCCCTGTTATTAGCGTAATGGTCAACATGTTTTCCCGAAGGCCGCTTAATTTTATTTGACATTTCAAGTAAATGTCGATCTCCAGCGTGAGTATATCGGCTCACCATTGCCAAGGTAGAATGGCCCACTAAATCTTTAATTATCTATGTTGAAGTTTCAGGTGAAGCCAGCCAGCTCGCAAACGTATGTCTGAGATTATGTATTCTAACTTTCCTCAAACCGGCTCTATCGCAGGCATTATGAAAACCCCCTCTGATCTCCCTGTAAGGCTCCCCGCTTCGTTTCCCACTCAGGTGGCAAAAAACATAAGGCGAATGAAGGTGACGGGGTGCGTTATACAGAATTTCAAAAGCCCAATCCGACAGGGGTAGCCTGACAGCCAGATTCTCAGCCTTTTTATGAAAGTCAAAACAAAAAACCAATATCATTTTAAATTTCCCTTGACAACCCGTCGCAAAATTTATAGAGTGACTGTTCAGTTCAAAAAATGACCAAGTGGTTTTCTCGTATGGATGGCAACAAAAAACAGGAACGAAAAAAGGCCATGGAGGCCCTGACACGGCAGGGGATTCTCGATGTCGTTATCGGTTTGCTGATGTGCGACGGTATTCAGGGCCTGACGATGGACAGGGTGGCACTGGAAGCCGGTGTTGCAAAGGGAACGCTGTACGTATATTTTGAAAATAAGGAGCAGTTGCTGGAAGCGGCCGTTGAGGTAAGTTTTGATCCCTTGATCAGAGAATTATCTGTCCTGCTGCTGGATAACGATCGTGCCCCTGAAAGGAAACTGGAGGAATTTTCTCTCTGTCATTTGCGGTTCTTCAACGAGCAGAGGGATCTGGTCCGTGTCCTCTTCTTCGATCGGGAGCGGGTGCGTTCCGAAAAAAACTACTATACCAACAAGAAGTACAGAACCATTGTGCAACAAGTGGCCGATGTCCTGGATGAAGGTATCAGACAGGGTTTGATCATCCCCCTGGACTCGATGAAGGTCGCCGCTATGTTTATCGAAGCCCATATGGGAATGGTGATGCAGCGTATCCATGACGGGATTTCCGGCGATGTTGAAAAAGACGCAAAGCAGATTACAAACATATTCATGGAAGGATTAAGGAGGAGGAAGTAAGGGGTACCACAATGTCTCCATGCGCGAGATCCCGAACGTCATTCCGGATATTCTCGGGCTGGTTGATCCGTGATTATCCGTGGGATTTTGGGAATTTAATTTACTCGTCATTAAATATATTAGGAGAATTAATGCAAGTCAATAGAACTGTTTATGAACCCCTTAAGAGGAGTGTGGTCTTAGTGGCCCTGTTGGGCGGTCTTTTGTTGGCAGGTTGCGACCGCCAGCAACAATCCCCACCACCACATGTTCCGGAAGTAGCCGTGGTAACGGTCCGACCGCAAAAGGTCGTGCTGACCACCGAATTGCCGGGCCGCACGTCTGCCTTCCGTGTAGCGGAGATCCGTCCACAGGTCAGCGGCCTCATACAGAAACGTCTGTTTACGGAAGGCTCTGATGTCAAAGCCGGCCAGGCACTCTATCAGATCGATCCCGCTCCCTTTCAGGCGGCGCTTGACAATGCAAAGGCTGCGCTCAGCAGGTCCGAGGCCAATCTCCTGGCGATCCGGTTGAAGGCCGAGCGCTTACAGGAATTGCTGGCCGATAAAGCGGTCAGTCGCCAGGACTACGACGATGCAGCTGCCGCACTGAAACAGACGGAAGCGGATATTCAATATTGGAAAGCAACGGTGAAAACGGCCCGTATCAATCTGAGATACTGTCATGTCACCGCACCTATCCCCGGACGTATCGGAAGATCCAACGTAACGGAGGGTGCTATTGTGACGGCGTATCAGCCCGTGGCCATGGCAACCATTCAACAACTGGATCCCATTTACGTGGATGTACCCCAATCCACCACCGAACTATTGCGATTGCGGCGACGCATGGATGAAGGTCGCCTTAATGACGATGGAACCAACCAGAACAAAGTCAAACTTATCCAAGAGGACGGCACGGTATATCCACCACAAGGCACGCTGCAGTTTCGCGATGTTACGGTGGACCCGACGACCGGTTCCGTAATCCTGCGAGTTGTTTTTCCAAATCCGAGAAACGTTCTCCTGCCGGGCATGTTCGTGCGGGCCATCCTGGAGGAAGGGGTCAATGAGAAGGCCATCCTCGTTCCCCAGCAGGCCGTTGCACGCAATCCGAAGGGAGATCCCATTGCTTTGATCGCGGATGCCGAGGGCAAGGTCCAGCAGCGGATGCTCACGCTCGATCGTGCCATCGGCAATACATGGCTTGTTTCGTCGGGGCTGGTACCCGGTGATCAGGTGATCGTCGAGGGGCTGCAAAAAATTAGACCCGGCGCTTCCGTGAAGGTTGTTCCTTTTGAAGCCGGCAACGAAAAAAATAGCGGTGAGCATAAAAATATGGCCCCGCTGCCTGCAAAATCGAATTGACGGAGGCGCGAGATGTTATCGAAATTTTTCCTGGATCGTCCGGTTTTCGCGTGGGTCATCGCCATCATCATGATGGTGGCGGGCGGGCTGGCAATCTACAACCTGCCCATATCCCAGTACCCCCCCATCGCTCCACCATCCATCGCCATTGATGCCTTCTACCCGGGGGCTTCGGCGGAGACCGTGGAAAACAGCGTGACCCAGATCATCGAACAGAAGATGACCGGCTTAGACAAGATGCTGTATATGTCCGCCACCAGTGATTCGGCGGGCGGTTCCCGTCTCGAGCTGACCTTTGCCCCGGGGACCGATCCGAACCTCGCCTGGTCCCAGGTGCAGAACAAACTCCAACTCGCCATAACGAGCCTGCCCGAGGTGGTCAAAAGTCAGGGGATCACGGTCAGCAAATCCACCCGGAACTACCTGATGCTCGTGGGACTGATCTCGGAAGACGGCAGCATGGACGGCAATGACTTGCGAGACTATGCCCAATCCAGCCTGGAGAAAATCCTCGCGCGGGTGCCGGGTGTGGGCGAGGTGCAAATCTTCGGTGCCGGTTATGCCATGCGCGTCTGGCTCAATCCCCACAGGCTGACGGATTACCACCTGACGGTGGAAGATGTGATCGTAGCGCTTAAGGCCTACAATGTGGAGGTTTCCGCAGGTCAGTTCGGTGGGGCGCCGGCAATGGCAGGCCAGCGTTTGAACGCATCGATCGTCGTCCAGAATATGCTCAAGACCCCTGAGGAGTTTGCCGCCATCCCCATTTGCATCAATCCGGACGGCTCCACCGTGCGGATCGGGGATGTCGGACGGACGGAATTGGGGACCGAGGCCTACGATATCGAGGCTTTTTACAACGGAAAACCTTCCGCCGCCCTGGCCATACGGCAGGCTGCCGGCGCTAACGCGCTGGATACAGCCGATGCCGTCAGGGCGAAGCTGGAAGAGATGAGCCGGTTTTTCCCCTCGGGGATAAAGGTCGTCTATCCCTATGACACCACCCCTTTTGTCAGGGTGGCTATCAAAGAAGTGGTGAAGACCCTCTTCGAAGCGATCTTCCTGGTATTCCTGGTCATGTGGCTTTTCCTGGGAACAATACGGGCCACTCTGATCCCTACCATCGCGGTGCCGGTGGTGATCCTGGGGACCTTCGCGATGCTTGGGCTTTTCGGATATTCCATCAATATGCTGACCATGTTTGCCATGGTGCTGGCGATCGGTCTTTTGGTGGACGACGCCATCGTGGTGGTGGAAAACGTGGAAAGGATCATGAGCGAGGAAGGGCTCCCACCCCGGGAAGCCACGGCCAAGTCCATGGAACAGATCACCAGCGCCCTGATCGGCATCGGACTGGTGCTTTCGGCGGTGTTCGGCCCCATGGCGTTCTTCCCCGGCTCCACCGGTGTCATCTATCGCCAGTTTTCCGTAACCATCATCGCCTCCATGCTCCTGTCGGTTGTCGTAGCCCTGATACTGACGCCGGTTCTATGCGCATCGCTTCTCAAACCGGTGGCAGCGGGACACGAGGCAGACAATGCTATCTTTTTCCTGCGCCCGTTTTTCAGATGGTTTAACCACGTCTTTTTTAGCTTCAGACGCCTGTATGTAAGGCTGGTTGGGCATTCCCTTTCCAGGAAATTCCGCTACCTGATCATCTTCCTTGTGATTGTGACGGCCATGGGATTCCTGTACCTCCGTATGCCCACCTCTTATCTCCCGGATGAAGACCAGGGCATACTGCTCGCCCAGGTGATCATGCCGGCAGGTTCCACACTGGAGCAGACCGGAGAGGTAACAAAGCAGATCGAGACCTATTTTCAGGATAATGAAAAAGAGGCGGTGGCGTCATGTATGACCATTTCCGGGATCGGATTTTCCGGAAGGGGGCAGAACAATGGCATGGTGTTTGTCAAACTGAAAGACTGGGAGCTCCGCAACCGGGGTGACCTGAAGGCCAAGGCCGTTGCGGGAAGAGCCACAAAGGCCCTGTCCCATATCCGCAACGCCCTGGTGTTTGCTTTCCCTCCGCCGGCTGTCACCGAGTTGGGCATGGCCAAGGGGTTCGACTTTCAGCTGCTGGACCGGGGAGGTCTCGGACACCAGGAGCTGATGGCGGCGCAAAATCAGCTCCTTGGGCTCGCGGCTAAGGACCCGAGATTGACCGCTGTTCGGCCCAACAGTATGAATGATGTGCCAGAATACCGGATCGATGTGGACTGGGGAAGGGCTGGCGCGCTGGGGGTTCCCATTTCCTCCATCCACAGGACGCTCTCGGCGTCCTTCGGCAGCGCCTATGCCAACGACTTCATTCAGGGCGGCCGGATCAAGCGGGTGTTTGTTCAGGCCGACGCTCCCTACCGCATGTTACCCAGGGACCTGGAAAAACTGTATGTCCGGAATACGGCAGGAAAGATGGTTCCTTTTTCCTCTTTCGCCACCGGCCGCTGGACCTCCGGTTCTCCCAGGCTGGCGCGCTTCAACGGGTTTCCTTCCATAAACATCTGGGGGGAGTCTGCGCCGGGAAGGAGTTCGGGAGAGTCCATGCAGGCCATGGAAGAAGCGGTTGCGAAGTTGCCCCTGGGATTCGGTTTTGACTGGACCGGGCTTTCCTACCAGGAGCGGATGTCAAGTTCTCAGGCGCCTTTGCTGTACGCATTTTCCATTTTTGTGATCTTCCTGTGCCTGGCGGCGCTCTACGAAAGTTGGCCCATTCCCGTTTCGGTCCTGCTGGTACTGCCCCTTGGGGTGATCGGTGGCATTATCGCTTCCAGCATGCGGGGACTCTCCAATGACGTCTATTTCCAGATCGGTCTTTTGACCACGCTGGGTTTGGCTACCAAGAACGCCATCCTGATCGTCCAGTTCGCCAAAGCCGGGCAGGAAAAAGGAATGGCGCTGATCGACGCCACGTTGGAGGGGGCTAAATTACGATTTCGTCCGATCATTATGACCTCTCTGGCCTTTGGTTTCGGCGTCCTGCCCCTTGCCGTAACCACCGGGGCTGGGGCCGGGGCTCAAAATGCCATTGGCACCGGCGTACTGGGAGGGATGGTGACCGCCACCGTCCTGGTGGTTATTTTTGCACCCCTCTTCTATGTGTTGATCGAAAAGATCTTCGGCAAACGCAGACAGCGTGAAGCAGCCAAGACAGATGATGTAAATCCATCAAAGGATCGATGATATGAATAGAAACTGGTTTCTGCTAATGAGTACAATAATCACCCTTTTGGTGGGTTGCACGCTGGCCCCTGAATACACGAGACCTGCATCTCCCGTCCCTGCCGATTGGCCGACCGGTGATGCCTACAAAGATACCCGGGCCGCGACCGTTGCCCCGACAGGCTCGGAGTTGAAGTGGCGGGAATTCTTCACCGACAAGCGCCTTCAAAAGATCATCGAGACGGCCTTGAACAACAATCGCGATCTGCGACTTGCGGCCTTGAATGTTGAGAAAGTGCGGGCGCTTTACGGCATTCAGCGCGCCGAACTGTTGCCGACGGTCAATGCGACCGGCAGTGGGAGCAAAGAACGTGTGTCCGCTGATCTTTCGTCTACCGGGAGGGCGATGACCTCCGAACGATACGGTGTCAATCTGGGTATCAGTTCCTGGGAAATTGACTTCTTCGGCCGTATCCGCAGCCTGAAAGATCAGGCGCTGCAGGAATACCTCGCCACGGAGCAGGCCCGCCGCAGCGCACAGGTTTCGCTGGTATCCGCGGTTGCCAACGCGTACCTGACCCTCGCGGCGGATCGGGGGAACCTCAAACTGGTCCGGTTCACCCTTGAGTCCCAGCAGGACGCCTACGCATTAATTCAGCGGCGCTATGAAGTTGGATTCGTGACCGAACTGGATCTGCGTCGAGCACAAACTCAGGTGGATGCGGCCCGGGGGGATGTCGCCCGCTACACACAACTGACGGCGCAGGACCAGAATGCCCTGAACCTTTTGGCTGGCTCTGCCGTGCCCGAAGATCTCCTGCCAGCAGACCTGAGTAGCGTTACCCCTCCGAAAGATATTTCTCCGGGGCTGTCCTCCGAGGCGCTTCTCAACCGGCCTGACATTTTACAGGCGGAACATCGGCTCCGGGGGGCCTGTGCCTTTATGGGCGCGGCCCGGGCGGCCTTTTTCCCCCGCATCTCTCTGACCACCTCAGTGGGAACGGCAAGTGCCGAACTGTCCGGTTTGTTCAGCGCGGGCTCGGCTACCTGGAACTTTATACCGCAGGTCACGATGCCGATCTTTGACGCCCGCACCTGGGCCGCGCTGCGGGTCAGCAAAGCGGAACGGAAAATAGTCCTGACCCAGTATGAAAGAGCAATCCAGGTGGCCTTCAGGGAAGTGGCCGACGCCCTTGCCGGACGCGGCACGGTGGATCAGCAGGTATCGGCGCAACAATCCCTGGTGAATGCCGTTGCAGAAACATATCGCCTCTCAAATATGCGCTATGAAAAGGGGATTGACAGTTACCTGAGCGTCCTCGACGCGCAACGCTCGCTCTATGGGGCACGGCAGGGACTGATCTCTCTGCGCCTGGCGAAACTTGCCAGCCACGTGAGGCTTTACACGGTACTGGGCGGCGGCGAGTAACAGGTGAAGACCATGTCCTTGCCTTATGGGTTCAAGTTTGGACTTTTGGTTTGACAAAGTGTGAACGACTTTTGAAAGCGGTTGGATGATCTGAAGTGATGCGTCACCGGAAGAAGTAACGTTGCCCTGTTTCTGATCGCCTTGATTTCCATCCTGATCCGAAAACCCTTCACACCGCAATATGCATGTGAGCAAGTGTATCCAAAATTATGGGATTCTCCCGCATTTTATTTCACAAGATTGAGACTGATCGGCTTCGCTCCGCTCGGCCGGCTCATCTTGCTGCCCGTTAGCGGGTGATAGAAATTTGAAGAACATAGATCAATTGAATTAAAAAGAGTGATAATCATGTATCGTAATTTCTTTATTGTTTTTTTAATAGGATTGACATTTATTGTTTTTGAGGGGACTTCGATTGCTGCACCACTTCAGGGCCAAGATCAGCACTATGGCCAGGGCGAAAATTGGTCTATCCGTATCGGCGCACTGGGCATCTGTAAGCCTGATTATGAGGGGTCCGATGATTACGAATTGAAAGGTTTTCCTCTTATCGACATCACTTGGCGCGATACGTTTTTTTTAAATGCACAAAAAGGCTTGGGGGCCTATGTATGGAACCGCGATGACGTTAAGCTCGGTTTAGCTATCGGTTACACCTTCGGGCGGGATGAGGACGACTCCAGCAACCTTAAAGGGCTTGGTGATATAGACGGTGGTGCGACTACCAATGTTTTATTTAAATGGGCGATTGGAGATTTCGCTCTTGATGCACGCTATGAGGAACAGATCACCGGGCAAGATACCGGTTTTCAGGTTCATTTCGGCCTGGGTTATGATCTGCGAATAGCGGAAAAAATCAATTTGAAACCGTCGATAAAAACAACATATGCAAGCGCTGATTATATGGAGAAGTGTTTTAGTGTCTCACCGAGCCAGTCCACCCGATCAGGCATATTGGTTTATGATGCAGCTTCCGGTTTCAAATCATTCGGGTTTCAAATTATGGCAATCTACAGTCTGGATCAGCACTGGGGGGTTAATGCTAGTACAGGTTATGACCGGTTGATTGGCGAGGCCGCTGACAGTCCTGTGGTAAAAGATGAAAATCAATACCGTGCAAGTATAGGCTTATCTTATAAGTTTTAATTCTATTATATTTTATCAAAAAGGCCTAACAACAAGGCGGTTGAAGAAGGACTGGCAAGTCAGCTGCGCTCCTACGCCAGCCTCGTAACCGCAGCGTTATGCACTTTATGAGACTCAAAATCCCCCGGGCTTTAGCCCATCTCGGTTCAATTACGAGCTCCGGTACCAGTAAAACCAAGGGGTTAGGTAGTATAGCTATCCTCTTTTTTTACGCCCTATCTACGGATTGTACACAAAACTATATCCATCTATTGATAAATTGACGAAACTGAACTTGCATTTGATCTTAATGTGTAGAAGAATAGATGACGAAGTCAACTGAAAGGAGGCCCGTATCCATGATTTTCAATGAAGAATTTGAAACTCTGCCAAGAGAAGTATTAGAAGCCTTGCAATTAAAGAGACTGCAACAGGTAATTGAACGTGTTTACCATAATGTAGGTTTCTACCGAAAAACTTTTGATGAAGCCGGAATTACCCCGGATGACATAAAAACCCTGGACGATCTCCATCGGGTTCCATTTACTACAAAGGAAGACCTGCGGGACAATTATCCGTTCGGCCTCTTTGCGGTACCAATGAGCAATATCGTAAGGTTACATGCATCATCGGGTATAACAGGCAGGGCTACTGTTGTCGGATATACAAAGAGAGATATTGAGACCTGGTCAAAACTCATGACCAGATCCTTCGTTGCTGCGGGTTTGACAAAGAACGATATTGTACATAACGCCTATGGATATGGACTTTTCACCGGCGGGCTCGGCATACATTATGGTGCGGAGATGCTCGGGGCAAGCGTCATCCCCATTTCAGGCGGTAATACAAAAAGGCAGATTATGATATTACAGGATTTTGGCCCCACGGCCATATGCTGTACACCCTCGTATGCCCTCTATCTTGCGGAACAGAGTGAAGAAATGGGAATAGATTTGAGGTCATTAAAGCTGCGCGTCGGGATTCTTGGTGCCGAACCGTGGAGTGAAAAAATGAGGCAGGAAATAGAAAACAAGTTAAATATTACAGCGCTTGATATTTATGGACTTTCTGAAATCATGGGGCCCGGGGTAGCTATCGAATGCAGAGAGGGCCATAATGGCCTCCATATATTTGAAGATCACTTTATTGTAGAGATTATCAATCCAGCCACTGGAGAAATTCTGCCGCTAGGGGAGGAGGGAGAACTGGTCTTTACCACTATAACAAAGGAGGCATTCCCCTTGATTCGGTACCGAACCAGGGACATATCATCGCTTATGCCGGAACCCTGCAGGTGTGGCAGGACATATATAAGGATGGCCCGTGTGTCCGGTCGGAGTGATGACATGCTCATCATAAGGGGTGTCAATATATTTCCGTCCCAGATAGAAAATGTTCTTGTCGGCATAGAGGGCCTTGAACCTCACTATCAGCTTATAGTTTACAGAGACGGGGCACTGGATGCCCTTGAGATACACGTAGAGGTAAGTGAAGAGGTTCTTTCCGATTCAGACGAGGTAAGGGTGCTTCAAAAGATTGAACGGCGTATTTCAAGAGACATAAAAGACTACCTGGGCGTGTCGGCAAGAATAAAACTGGTGGAACCAAAAACCCTGCAGCGCTTTGAAGGTAAGGCCAGTCGTGTAATCGACAAAAGAAATATTTAAAGTTCTCTTTAGTAAGGAGGCAGTCATATGAAAGTGGAACAGATATCCATATTCCTGGAGAATAGGCCCGGGGGTCTTGAAAGTGTAACAAGGGTATTGAGGGATGCTGACATAAACATCAGGACGCTGTTTCTTGCTGATACAACGGACTTTGGCATCCTTCGACTCATCGTTAATGATGTCGATTCCGCAAAGAAGGTACTAAAAGAAAATGGCTTTTCTGTGGGTCGCACAACAGTAGTAGCAGTAGAAGTGCCCGATCGACCGGGTGGTTTGCACGGTATCCTTGAGGTACTATCGAAAGGTGGCATAACTGTTGAGTATATGTATGCATTTGTGGAAAGAAGCGGACAGAATGCGGTTATGATTTTCAGGTTTGATTCTACAGATGCAGCAATTGAGGTTCTGTTAAAAAACGGCATTACGGTACTGCCGGGCGAAAAGGTTTACAGTATTTAAACGGAATATGTTTGTTTTATGTTGCGCCCCTTACCCCGCCTACAAGGCGGGGCTTGCGGGTGGGCTCCCGGTCAAAAAGTTATAAATAAGAGAAAAGAACTTCTTGAACTTCTAAAAAAAAGGATATATAGGTTCGCTGAGTTTCATGGATGTAAATAAAAAAGGAGGTCTTGAATTAATGGCCAAAATGTTAAAGGATACACTAAAAACGATAGAAAAATACAAAAACTCCAGCCCCCATTATGAGGAACTACTGGATATACTGGAAGAGATATTGATCCTGCGGGAAGAATATCGACACAATATGAACGAGAGTATCTTCCAGATAGATGAAGAACTTATAGAAAAAAAACTTTCTGGTGGGTTGACACTGGTTGATTTTTCGGGTGGAAAGTTTGATTTAGCCAAACCTAAAAAATACTTCCTGGCACTCCTGAAAATAGCGGAAAAGCAAACTCCTGATGAAACCAGAAAATTCGCCCAAAAAGTTAAAAAGGGTACCACTGATTATGAAAAAATGATTCGCGATTCTTTTACAATCTCCAATGATGAAGAGACCTTGAAAGAACTGGAAGATGAATCCCTTGATTTAGTAGAATTGTTTCTGGAAGAAAGCCTGAGGCCTGCTCTTGAAATCCTTGCAGAAAAGTACGGTAAAATCATCGGGGAATCGGAATGGTCTGAGGGCTACTGTCCCATATGCGGCAAGGAACCCAAGATAGGAACATTAAGAGGAGAAGGGGGGCAAAGATTCCTTTTCTGCAGCCAGTGCGGACTCGAATGGAACTTCATGCGCATTAAGTGCCCATTCTGCGGTAACGAAGAACAGCAAACGTTAGCCTACTTTACCGTTGAAGATGATGAGAAATATCGAGTCGATGTATGTAATGTTTGTAAAAGGTATATCAAAACAGTGGACTTTAGAAACATAAAAGAAGAACCCAACCTTGACGTTGAGACCATCGCTACATTACATCTTGATATGTTGGCCAATGAAGAAGGTTATATGTAATTTTCAAGCATTCAGCCATCAATGAAGCTCCCCGCCCACAGGGCGGGGCTTGCGGGATGTACGCTACCGGTCATCAGCGTTCAGCCAAAATAAAGGGTTATGCTAAGAACTGTTTTTTATCTTGCTGATGGCTGACAGCCGACAACTAACTGCTTGCCAATGAATGATAATGACATTGTTAAGGTAATCAATGTCCTAAAAAGAGCGTTGGAAATCTGTGAACCTCCCATTGTATCATCGCTGGCAGAGGAAACTCACAGTCCCTTTCAAATCCTCATTTCAACATTGCTGAGTCTGAGGACGAAGGATGAAATAACAGCAGTTGCCTGTAAAAATCTTTTCGCCCTGGCTTCCACTCCGGAGGAAATGTTGAAACTCTCCGAGGAAAAAATCATCAGAGCAATTTACCCTGTAGGTTTTTACAGAAATAAGGCTAAAACCATACTCTATATCTGTCGGGAGTTGATTGACAAGCACGAATCAAAAGTTCCTGATACCGCTGAAAAGCTACTTGCCTTGAAAGGGGTGGGAAGGAAAACCGCCAACCTTGTGGCAGCTCTTGGATATAACAGAAAAGAGATATGCGTGGACACACATGTTCACAGGATTTCAAACCGCCTCGGTTATGTCAAAACAGGAACTCCTGAAAAAACCGAATATGCACTCAGAGAAAAACTCCCGCAAAAATACTGGTCTATTTATAACACCCTAATGGTGACCTTTGGCAAAAATATCTGTCGCCCGGTATCTCCATTTTGCAGCAAGTGTCCTGTCTCAATGCAATGTGACAGGGTGGGTGTAGTCAGAAGCCGATAGAGATGAACGAATGCCGATAGCTAATATATATATAGCCTTTGTTATCTTGATAGTTTCTTTCACTGTTCTGGCCAAGACAGCGGACTGGCTTGTGGAAGGGGCCGTCGGCCTGTCCTGTATACTGCGTTTGCCTAAAATTCTTATCGGGATAATTGTTGTCGGAGTCGCCACGACCGCACCTGAATTGATGGTATCGACAATCTCTGCATTTCTTGGAAAACCGGAAATTGCACTGGGGAATGCCATAGGATCGGTTATTTGTGATGATGGTCTTGCACTATCACTGGCTGTACTCATTTCATTAAGCCCAATACTGATAACAAGAAATATTTTCAAAATTACTGCGATCTTTCTCATTGTTGTTGATATTGTTGCCTACGCCCTGTGCTGGGATGGAACACTGAACCGTTGGGAAGGAATGTTACTGGTAGGCATGTTTGCCGTCTATGCCATTGTCATGATTTTCATCAACGGACATAAAAAAGAAGCTGTCTCACACAAGAAAGATGTAGCAAACTCAAAAATGTTTCTCATGTTTTCCTTTGGTTTGATTGGCATATTTGTGGCGAGTCGCTTTATTGTTTCATCGGCGGTTTTTATTGCCAATTACTTTAATGTTTCAGAGGCGGTTATAGCTCTTGGAATGGTTGCATTTGGTACCTCGATTCCGGAACTGGCAACATGTATTACCGCAGCTCGTAAAGGTGAGGGAGGGATTGCGGTAGGTAACATTCTTGGAGCGGACATATTGAATGTTTGCTGGGTTGCAGGTGTCTCGGCAATTGTTAATCCTCTTACAGTGGGAACAAAAATGACTCACTTCATGTTTCCGGCCATGCTGGTTATGGTGTTTGTTATGCTCGGATTGATGAAAATTAATTACAGGCTGGAAAGGTGGAAAGGCGGCGTACTCCTCGTCATGTATATATTATTCTTATTATCAATGATTATATTCTTCCCCCCACAGGTGGTGTGAGTTATAATATGGGGAGATGGTTGGTTATGCAAAACTCCTTACTAACATACTGACATCACCCAAATATCGCCTCTATACAAAGGAAAGTCCTCCAAAGCCTTCAAGATCATATTCGTCGGATAGCTCTGATAACTATATAAAAGAAGCATCAAAAAGACATGGAGTTGTCTTTCCGTTGCTGAAAGCCATAATGAAAGTCGAGTCGGATTTCAACCCACGTGCTGTTTCAAAAATGGTAGCGAGGGGACTTATGCAGATAATGCCCCATAATTTCAAGGCCTTTCGAATTAAGGATCCCTTTAATCCCCGGGGAAATATTATGGGGGTGCATGCTATTTTAAACAGTTACTGAATCGTTTTGATGGCAAAATTAAGCTGGCACTGGTAGCTTATCATGCTGGTCCGAATAATGTTGACTGCTATAATAAGGATCCCCCCTATTAAGGAAACAAAAGATTATATAAGAAGGGTTATGAAATATTATTACCCTGTAACTACTCAGGTACCCCTTACCGATTAAACAACAGTATTTTTATAGAGTACGGCGTCGGACTGCCTGCTTGATGAAGGTTATCATGTCACTGTAGCGGGAAAGGATTCATTGCAGGGATGCAGTCCACGGTGGGAAGTTCCTTGGGAGATCCATTCTTTTCCAACTAACTTTCCGAGATGTTCAATATCAGCTTGGCGTATACGATTTTTTAACTCCACATATTTGACTTCTTGTTTTATCTAAAATTATTTCAGTTGAAAACCCCTTCTTACTATCTCTTGATCCTGAGCCAGTCCGCTCTTATCGCTATATTGAAATCGTTTTCAGGTGCAGGGGGGGTTGCATAGAGTTTTGCCATATCCTGAGCCAGTCTGCTCTTATCGCCGTTTGCCTTTAAGTCCTCCAGAGCTGTCCTGATAGCCAGTTCCACAATAAGAGCCTTGGGGAGCTCACTCCCGTTATTCTTTGCCAGTTTCCTGAGCCTGTCCCAAGCCTCTTCCAAATCATTCATAGCAGGATAAGATAGATAAAAAGCGGCCTTTTTAATATCTTCCGGCATTATGGTTTTACCCGACTTTCTGGTAGGCTTACTCAATGTTTTACCATTATCCTTTACTCTTGTCTTTGCCTTAAGCTTATCTCCCAAGACAGCTGCCAAAATATCTGGAGTTTTTTTTCTACTTGTCATGCCATATCCTCTCCGTAAGCTTTTTATAGTCCTCTGCCCCCGTAGAATTAGGA
>Ga0268279_1000330_pt1 | contig 30981 bp, 35 predicted proteins | sample saktaG_6_FD_190142 | JGI IMG/M metagenome (GOLD analysis project Ga0268279, IMG submission 190142) | Saline water microbial communities from Sakinaw Lake, British Columbia, Canada - sak_2010_1_5_80m | ecosystem: Environmental > Aquatic > Non-marine Saline and Alkaline > Saline ...
GCGGTTTTAAAAAAATATGGAATAGGAAAAAGAGTCCATCCTTCTGCTATGACAAAATATAGAAGATCGTGGAGAAGGACAAAACTTCATATTAAACCAGGAAAAAGGAGAAAGACACACTACGGATAAAAATGGCAAAAAAAGGATTTCTAAAAAGTAAAATAGTTATCGGAAAAATAAATCCGAAGAATCAAGAAAAGAAAGAAATAGAAGAAACAAAACAAAAACTGGAAAAGGAAGTTGATGGAAAAGTTGTAGAAGAAACTAAATCTCCTGAATTATTAGAGAAAAAACCAACTACAAAAGAAATTTTAAAAGAAGTTAAGCAAAAAATCAAAAGCAAGAAACTTATCAAAGAAATTGTTCCAAAAATAGAAAGAGAATATGTTATTCCATTAAGGAGAAGATTTTTACATGTTCCAAGTTATAAAAAAACCCCTAAAGCTGTTAAAACAATAAAAGAATTTTTAGTGAGACATATGAAAATTTATGATAGAGATTTAAAGAAAATAAAAATTGATAAGTACCTAAATGAAGCACTTTGGTCTAGGGGGATAAAAAACCCTCCTCATAAAATAAAAGTTAAAGCAATTAAAGAAGGAGAAATTGTTCGGGTTGAACTTGTTGAATTTTCTGATAAATTGAAATTCAAAAAGTTGAGGAATGAAAAAATTGAAAAACAATCTACAGAGGCAAAAGAAAAGAAAAGAAGTTTGATGCAAAAAGCAAAAGAAAGTTTGAAGCCTTCTGAAAAATCTGAAGATAAAAAAAAAGAAAGTTTGAAGCCTTCTGAAAAATCTGAAGATAAAAATAATGATGGTGTTGATGATAAAAAAGAAGTAAAAGAAAAACAAGAATCTGTTAAAGAAGCAGGTGCTAAACTAGAAAAACAAATGGCAAAAAAAACAAAACATTCATCTGGTGGTAAAATAAAACAAAAAACTCAACCTGTTCGAAAAGCTTTGGCGAAATAGTTTTATAGTACCTAATTCTTGGAACAATATGTTACCCTCCCTAATAAAAGACCTACAATCAAAAAAGAATTTGAAAAAAGCAAAAGTTCTTCAGAAGTTTTTCAAAACAGGTAAAGGAGAATATGGAGAAGGGAATTTTTTTCTTGGATTAACTTCTAAGCAAATAAAGAATATTGCTAAGAAATATATTGGTCTTAGTTTGAAAAAAGTCTCACAGCTTTTGAAAAGCAAAGTTCATGAATATAGAGTGTGTGCTCTGAGAATTCTCGTTTTAAAGCATAACAAAGCTGATGAAAATGAAAGAGCAAGAATTTTTAATTTTTATTTAGAGAACTCAGAGAAAATAAATAATTGGGATTTAGTGGATTTGTCTGCTCCGAACATTGTTGGTAATTTTCTTTTTGACAAAGAAAAAGACATTTTATACAAGTTTGCAAAATCGCACAATCTTTGGAAAAAACGAATTGCAATTGTTTCAACTTATTATTTTATAAAGCAAAATGAATTTTCAGACACTCTTAAAATTTCTGAGATTTTAATGAAAGATAAACATGATTTAATTCACAAAGCTGTTGGTTGGATGTTGCGTGAAGTTGGAAAACGAAACCCTAAAATAGAAAAGAATTTTCTTAAAGGATATTACAAAACCATGCCAAGGACAATGTTGCGTTATGCTATTGAAAAGTTCCCTGAAGTTGAAAGGAAGAAGTGGTTGAAGGGGGGAAACTTAATTCCCAGCATTTAATCTATTATCCCAATATAAATCGTATTGAATTTGTTCAAGGTACTCTTCTAAATGTTTTTTTAGATGGCTAATCTGCCACTTATGAACTTTATCAAGTTGTTCATCTGTTTCAAAATCTATTCTAAATTTAGAAAACCACACAGGAATTCCTTTTTTTATTATTTCGTTACATTCTAAAAAATGTTTAGAATTTTTTGAGGCATGCAATAAATATATTTCAGTTAGAAAAAATTTTTGAAAATACCCAGAATAAGATTCATTTTCTGAATTTATTTTTTTAGAAATAATACGAAATTTATATTTTCCTAAAAGAAAATTTTCTCTTAATTGCACTAATGATTTGTAATCTGGGTTGGATAAATGGGGAATCATAGATTTTAAAAAAAGAACAGATTTAAAAGAATTTATATAACTTAAAGCATATATTTAGAAATGGTAGAAAAGACAATAAATGAACTATTAGAATTTGGAATTATAAACATTGATAAACCATCAGGACCGACTTCGTTTAATATTTCAGATTTTGTGAGGAAAAAGTTGGGCTTAAGGAAAACATCGCATTTTGGAACACTTGACCCAAAAGTTACAGGTGTTTTGCCTATTGCATTAAATCGTGCTTGTAAACTTACAGGATATTTTATAGGGCATGATAAAGAATATGTTGGAGTTATGAATTTACACAAAGAAATGGAATTAAAAAAAGTTGAACAGATTATTAAAAAAAAGTTTGTTGGAGAAATTACCCAACTTCCTCCAGTGAAATCTCGTGTCAAAAGAGCTGAACGACAAAGAGAAATAAAAAGTTTTGAACTTTTAGAAAAAGATGGGAAAAATTTTTTGTTTAAAGTAAAATGTCAAGGCGGGACATATATTCGTAAATTAGTTCATGATTTAGGGGAAGAACTTGGAATTGGAGCACATATGTTAGAGCTTCGAAGAATCAACGCAGGAATTTTTCCAGAAAAAAATTCAATCAATCTTTATAATTTTGAAAAAGCGTGCGAAGATGAAAAAGAACTTGAAAAAATAATTGTTCCTGCTGAAACTGCAATTAAAAAAATTTATCCTGTTGTTGAAATAAAAGCAGATAATTTGAAACAAATTTTTACAGGAAAAAGTATTCAGAAAGAAGATTTAGTAAAAGAAGAAAAAAGAAAAGCAGGAGAAATCATTGCTGTTTTTTGCGAAGATAAATTTATTGGAATGTATGAAATTGTAGATGGACATGGTTTTGCTAAATCTAAATTTGTTATGCAAGAGATTAAGGGTTAAACTTTCTCACAAAAATAACCAAGTTGGTTATTTTCAATATAATTATTAAATTGTAAGTTATAAAAATTTGTACATTTAGATGCTGATTCCAAGGTTGAATTTAATCCCTCAATACAATCCCAATATTCTTGAGGCTCGTTATTAAAATCGCAAAAATATATTTCTTCATAGGGGTTTTCTATTTCTAATTCTAAAAGTTTTTGCAAACCAAGATTTTCAGATTTTGCTTCTTCATAACTTATATTAAAAACAGCAAGCCTTAAATCTGAATTTTCTGTTTGAGGCCCAAAAAGAGATTTAATCCTATGATAATCATTATTAAGAACATAAATTTCTGGATAAGAACATTTTAGTTGCTGAAGTATCTCTGTTCCATTGGCTGATGAAATAACTGCACAATATAATCCAGAATAATTTGCCTTTGGTTTAATTACCCAATCCGGAAGTCCTTTTGTTGGCGACGAAAAAGATTTTATTTGTTTGATTAGAAAAAATGCAAGAAGAATTAAAACAAAGACCACTAAAATTAATGCTATTAAATTTTTCTTCTTCATAATTTGATTAAGAATAATACCTTTAAAAAGATTTCCAGCGATAAATTAAAATGAAACACTTTGTATATTTTTCGGCAAATGCAGTCACATCTGGAAAAGCTCTTTCAAAATATACTGATGGGGGTTTGATGAAAGCAGGAAGAATGGATATTGCAATTCATAGTTTTATCCAAGGAATTTTTCTTTCACATGGAGTAAGGGAAGATGTGAAATTTCATTTTGTTTTTTACGGAATGCCAGACCCGCCAAAGCACATTGAAATTTCTGTTAAAGAAAACTTAGATGTTTCAAAAAAAGATGTTGGAACTTTAATTAAAAAAATTCTTTACAAATATCGACAAGGGGAAAAAACAGAAGTTTTACCTGGTTGTTTTGTTGAAAAGAAAAGTTTTCTAAAAGTTATTGAAGAACTTTCAAAAGAAAATGAGATTTTTTTATTAGACAAAAAAGGAGAAGATATTAGAAAAGTAGAAATTCCTAAAAATTGTGTTTTTGTTCTTGGGGACCAAGATGGTTTTCCAAAAAAAGAACTCAACCGACTAAAATCAACTTCAACTCCTGTTTCAATTGGTAACAAGATGTGTTTTGCATCTCAAACAGTTGCAGTTGTGAATAATGAGTTGGATTATAGAAATATTTGATTAAGCTCTTTATTTAAACTAACAAAATATTTAATAATCTATTTTTCATTAATTTAATATGAAGAAATCAATACGACTTTATATTACCGGAACTGTTCAAGGAATTTTTTTTCGAGGGTTTGTAAAAGAAAATGCAGAACGACATAATGTTAAAGGTTTTGTTAGAAATTTAGAAGATGGCAGAATTGAAATTTTTCTTGAAGGAAATTCAGAAGATGTAAACAAGATGATTGAACTTTGTAAAAAGGGACCAAAACATTCCCAGATTAAAAAAATTGAAACCAAAGAAGAAAGATTCCAAGACTTCAAAACGTTTAAGGTATTACACATATAATTTATAAATTCAAAAGATATATAACAAAATGGGAAGAGAACAACAAATAATAAATGAAAGATTAAGAAAGCTTAAGGAATTAAGAGAAAATGGCATTGACCCTTATCCTTGTAAATTTGACAAAAAACAGACTTGTGGGGAATGTTTAAAATTAAAGATAAATAGTTCTGTGCAAACTGCTGGAAGATTGATGGCGAAAAGAATAATGGGAAAATTAATTTTTTCAGAAATAAAAGACCAATTTGGGAAAATCCAACTTGTTTTACAAGAGGAAAAAACTCCAGCAAAAACAATTGAATTTTTTAAAAAATATTTAGATGTTGGAGATTTTGTTGGAATTAATGGAAAAATAATTAAAACAAAAACAGGAGAAATTTCTATCTTAGTTGAAAAAGTAATTATTTTAACAAAATCAGTTCTTCCCTTGCCTGAAAAATGGTATGGAATAAAAGATGAAGAAGAAAAACTTAGAAAAAGATATTTAGATATTTTAATGAATCCTGAAGTTCAAGATTTGTTTTTGAAAAAAGAAAAATTCTGGGAATCAATTAGAAATTTTTTAAAAGAAAAAGGATTTACAGAAGTTGAAACACCAGTTTTAGAAACTTCTGCAGGAGGAGCTTCTGCAACGCCATTTAAAACCCACCAAAACGCATTAGACCTTGATGTTTATTTAAGAATTTCTATGGGAGAACTTTGGCAGAAAAAATTAATGGTTGCTGGTTTTGAAAAAACTTTTGAAATTGGAAGGCAATTTAGAAACGAAGGAATGGACACAGAACATTTACAAGATTATACTCAGATGGAATTTTATTGGGCATATGCAAACAACGAAGATGGAATGAAACTTGTTCAAGAGATGTATAGAAAAATTGCAAAAGAAGTTTTAGGAACTATGAAATTCAAAACGCGAGGTTATGAAGTTGATTTGAGTAAAAAATGGGAAATTTATGATTATGAATCAATTATAAAAAAATATACAAAGATTGATATTTATTCTGCTTTAAAAAAAGATATTGAAAAAAGATTAGAAGAACTTAAATTAGAGTTTGATCCTAATGTTGACAAATGGAGACTTGTAGATGTTCTTTGGAAGTATTGTAGGGAAAAACTTTCTGGACCTGGATTTTTAGTGGGTCAACCTGTAGAAGTTTCTCCTTTAGCAAAAAGAGATTTAAAAGATAATAAAAAAGTTCAGCAGTTTCAAATTATAATTGCAGGAAGTGAAATGGGAAATGGATATTCTGAATTAAATGATCCTATAGATCAAGAAGAAAGATTTAAAGAACAGGGCAAACAAAAAGATTCTGGCGATGAAGAAGCAATGGACCATGACAAAGAATTTGTAGAAGCGCTAAAATACGGAATGCCTCCAACTTGCGGTTTTGGTGTTTCAGAAAGATTTTTCTCATTTTTAATGAATAAAACAATGAGGGGGTGTCAGATTTTCCCTTTGATGCGACCGAACGAGGAAATACAAGGAAAGGAAAAGAAAAAGGGAGCATCTTAATGAAACCTGAATAAAAATAAAATGAAAAATTTAGCTCCAAAAATAACAAGGCAAAGATTACTTATAGAAGGTTTTTATAATATTAAAGTTAATGAAAAAATAATTAAAAAATTCTATGATAAACTTACTCAAGAATTAAAATTAAGAACTTACGCAAAGCCGATAATTCATTGTGCAGATGGTATGGGAAAAGATATTAATTCTGGTTATGATTGTTTTGTTCCTTTAATTGATTCGGGAATTTATATTGGAGCTTGGACAAAGGAGAAATTCCTTTCAATGGTAATTTATACTTGCAAAAAATTTTCTGAAAAAAAGGCTATTGAAATAACTAAAAAGTTTTGGAATATAAAAGAGGTTGTTACACACACATTTTAAAAATGCCCCTAATAATAAAATCAAATATTCGAAAAGTTGTAAAAGAGCTTGATAAAGAAAACTCTATTTCAAGTGTTGCAGATGAAGTTGAAACTGCACTTGAACGAAAAGTCGAAGACGTTTTAGTCGATGCAATAAAACGAGCTCAAGCAAATAAAAGACGAACGTTACAAGCAAGAGATTTGTGAAGAAATAGCTCGCTGACGCGAGAGTTGATTCAAAATTATTAATAAATAACTTGTAATCTTTTGTTGGAGAGAATATTTGCACTTTCTTTTTAGTGAATTTTCTTAATATGGTCTGAAACTGAACCAACTAATAGTGAGCAAAGCGAACGTAATTTTAAATAGTTCTAATAATTTATTTTTTCATGCAAAGAATCAAAAAAGAACATAAAGAAAAAATTATGAAAGAAATAGAAAAAGCAAATAGTGAAGAATATGAAACGTCGTGGGAAAAAGGTCTTCCTGTTTCTAAGAAAAAATCTGAAATTAAAAAAGGAAAACAATCTCGGGCACAAGGTGCAAAATTTGAATTAAAAGTAAGAACAGAACTTGAATCACAAGGATGGATTATGGATAAGTGGACAAACAATGTTGATTTAGAAGAAAACAAAATCGTGAAAGCAAAAAGAAAATATAATCCTTTTAAAAAAATGCTTGTTGTTGGAACAGGTTTTCCAGATTTTATTGCGTTTAAAAAACTAGATAAAAATTATGAAGTTATTGGTGTTGAATCTAAACTAAACGGAACTCTTTCAAAAGTAGAAAAAGAAAAATGTGCTTGGTATTTGAAAAATGAAATCTTTTCTAAAATCTTAATTGCAAAAGCCCTGAAACAAGGAAGAAAAACAAATATAGAATATTTAGACTTTAAAGAAAAGTTTACTAAGTTTTTCTAAAATTTTAAGAGAAATTAATATGTTCAAAACTGACTTTGTCAAGTTTTTCGCTTAAGAAAAAATCAATACACTAAAGGTTCAGTTACAACTAAGAAACTATATAATACGAGACTTGATAGAATATTAAATTTATCAATTCGCGAGTTTAGGAGCGACAAATTTAAGGGAGGTAAAGCTGAGCAAGTATCAAAGCATCACAATAAAACCTAAATACTTATTTTATCTTTTTATAATATGAATAAAAAAGTTGTGTTTTTACTAATTGTATTTTCCATTTGTTTTGTTTCTGCATTGAGAATTAACGAATTTGAATTAAATCCTGAAGGAGATGATTCTGGAAATGAATGGGTTGAACTTTATCATTGGGATAAAATTGATTTGACAGGATATAAATTAATCAACGGAGATGGAGGGGAAATTGAATTGAGCGGAAGTTTTGAAGAATATTTTGTTTACACTTTTAAAAAACAATGGTTAGATAATAAAGATGAAAAAATATTTTTATACAAAGGTGAAGAATTAATTGATGAAACTTCTTTAGATTATGATGCTCAAAATAATGCCAAGACTTCTCAATATTGTTCAGGAGAATGGATTTTTGAGGAAAACACAAAAGGCGAAGAAAACCTTTGTGAAAATGAAGAAGAAAACAAAGAAGAAATTGAAAAAGAACAACAAGAAAATATAGAAGAAATTGAAATAACTGGTGCTGGGATAAAAAACACTGAAATTTCAACTATTGAATTAAATCCAAAAAATATAAAAACAGAGGATGGTTCGGAAATTTTAGACAAAAACAAATATTCAAAATACGGTATAGGGATTTTCTGTGTTTTGATTTGTTTTTTGTTTATTTTAAAAAAAAGAAAAATTAAGAAAAATGAGTTCAGATAATGTGTTTTTCTTTTCAAAAAGAAAAACTACAATAGTAAAAATAGGAAATTTTCAAAATGAATAAAGAAACAACCGGAATTCGTGCAGTAATGATTTTAGAAATAATCGGAAGACCTGCAGAACATCTTGTTTCAACTTTAGAAGATTTTATTAAAAAAATAGGCGAGGAAAAAAAGACACAAGTTATTTCTAAAAAAATTGCAGAACCTATTTTTATGAAAGATTCAAAAGAATTTTATGCAACTCATGCAGAAGTCGAAGTCGAAGTTGAAGAAGTTCTTTACCTTGCAATGTTAATGTTCAAATATATGCCTGCACATATTGAAATTATCTCTCCTGAACTAATTGCTTTAACAAATAATGGTTGGAGTGAAATCCTAAGTGAATTAACAAGGAGATTGCATAGTTATGATGAAGTTGCGAGAATTCTTCAAAATGAAAAAATAATTCTTGAAAACAAACTTAAAGAAGTTATGGAGATGAAGACGGGGAAGGGGAAGAAAAAATAATCACCTCTTACCTTTTACAATTTGGGCATATTAATTTAAACTCCTTTATGGGAAGTGGAACCACTGGAGCAATTAAAGAAGAGAATTTAAAAAATAAAGCGTATATAATAATTTGATAAAATGACAACAAAAGTTGAAGCAATAAAAAAAGTAATTCAAGAATTTGATGGAGTTGCAAATTGGGAACAAATTTATGAGAATATTGAGAAATATTATCCTGCTGCAAAAGTTAGTAAAGAATGGAAAGCAGGAATAAGGGGTGTTTTATATCGTGAGATAAGAAATAAAAAGAATTTCAAAAAAGTAGGTTTAGGACTTTATGCTCTCGCAAATTATCAAGAAGAAAATATTTTAGAAGAAAAGAAAGATAAAGTTAAAATTCACAATTTCATACAAGGGGTTTTAGTTGAAACTGGAAACCGAGAAAAATTTGAAACTTACACCCCCGACAAATCAAAAAAATATAAAGAGAATATCCATTTATTTCAAATCCAAACTTTAACGGAAGTTCCAGAATTTACTTATGTAGAATTAATTAAGGATATTAAGTGGATTGATGTTTTGTGGTTTTCAAAAGAGAAATTAAAATTTCCTATTAAGATTTTTGAAGTTATTGATAGTATTGGGACTTTATCAAAATCCTTAAGCAGATGTTTGCAATTAAAAAATTTTAATGTTGAAATTTTTATTGTTGCCCCAAAAGAATATGAAAACAAATATAATGCAGAAATAAACAAACAGGTTTATAATGAGTTTAGGGAAAGATTTAGATTTATAGATTATGAATTAGTTAAAAAATGGTATAAGTTAGCAATAGAAAAAGAGGAATTAAAATTTTTAGAAATTGTTTAGTTTATTGAATTATTACTAAAACTTTATTCCCTTTTTTATAACCATTTTCCTTTAATTTCTTATCTATTTCTTTAATCGTTTTCCCAACTTCTATTATGGCAACACCCTTATTTTCAATAAATTCTAAAAAATCGTCTTCCTCAAATTTTTTTAATGTCTCTTTAAATTCATATAAATCAATATCCATTAAAAAATTAATGATTAATGGTTTTTAAAATGAGTCATCAATTTTTTACTTGAATGCAAGAAATCTTTCTAATTCATTTCCAGATGTGATAACCGTTGCATGAACCTTACTCATTAACATCCCTAATTGTCTATTACCAAACAATCTTTCATAACCAGAAGGAGTCTCTTTTTCCCCCCTACCTTTTGCATTTGAAATTAAAGCCATAAAAAACATAAGAAAAAGAAACTTAAAAACCTTTTTACACCCTCTAACTTAACAATATATTTTCCCAGAATTATTTGTTTCAGGTTTCATATCTAACATACCCCCACAATTAAAAAATAGATTGTAGGGAGAATGTTTATTTCACTAACCCCACCTATTAAAAATAGTGTTAAATGTTTTGAACATTTGTGTTGATATAAATTTTACTAATGGCTTGTATTTTTTATCAATTTCAGTTAAATTAATATCATCTGCTTTAGATAGAACAATGTAATATGTTTTTCTTTGTTTATTACTTAAAATAATTGGGGCGAGATTATTTCTTAATAAAATTAGATTCATAATCATTCTTCCTGTTCTTCCGTTCCCGTCATAAAAAGGATGTATTTTTTCAAATTTATGGTGAAAGATTGAAGCAAGAATAAGGGGGTGTAATCTTTTTTTATTTTTATTATACCATTTTAATAAAATTGAAACATCTGTTTTTAAATATTCATAAGGACTTGATTTAAATTTTGCCCCCAACACCCGAACATTATGTGTACGATAACCTTTTCTTTCATCTATGTTTTCCATTAACATATCATGAACTAAAATTATTGTTTTGTTATTCATTTGAAGATTTTTTTCTTGAATATAATAAAAAACTTTTTTAGAATTTAAATGATCATTTATCTCCCTTAATGTATTCCCTTGGGGTGTGATTCCTTTGTTTAAAAGTAAATCTGTTTCTCTTAAGGTTAAAGTGTTCCCTTCAATAGCGTTACTATTAAAAATAAAGTAAGTCAGAAAATCATCAAACATTTCTCTTTTAGTTTTTTCATCTAATGTATTTAATTTCTGCAAGAATTCTTTTTTTATATGATTTATTTTCTCTATCTCAGATTCAGATAAAAATTCTCTGTTCCAATCTTTTTTTTGTTTTTCAGATTCTTCTGTAATTTCTTTTTTCATTTTTTCCAATGCTTTTTTATCAAATCTCTTTTTTAGTTCTTTGATTTTTCTCAAGTCTTTTTTATTTCCAATATATGCAAGAGTTTTAGTTTTTATTTTGTTTCCAACTCTAAAACTTGCTTTTAAATAATAATAAGTTTTTCCATTTATCTTTTTCTTTTCAATGAACATATTTTTTTTAGGTGTTACATATTTATAAATCTTTTTATTTAGGGACTACTTTTGCCAAAATCCTTTTTTAAAAATACCCTTTAATCTCTATACCTTTATTTAATCCTAAGAATTCACCTCTTACTTTTAGCTTGTTTCATTAAGTCTGGCTTATTTTTTATTTTTGCTTTGGACTTAAAAAACCAAATTAAAACTGCAACAATCAATATAACAATTATCCAACCAATTATTTTTCCAGAATTACTTTTTTCAGGTTCTTGACAAATTCCTAAGCAACAATTTCCATCTTTTGCATATTGAGTTTCATTACTGCATTCTTTATTGTCTTCACAGAAAATTCCAAGGAGTTCTTCACAAGTTTTTATTTTAGAAGGGTCTTGCACTTCTTGCACTTCTTCTTCTACATAATCTTCTAAAAAATTAACATAAATATCTAAATCAGTTTCAAGACCTTCTGTTTTTGCTTTTAATGTTCCTTGAATTATTTTTGCTTCATTTGAAACAAAATCTAATGTTATCTTCCTACTTTCTTCTGAAAATAATTCTTTAATTTCTTCTACTGAATAAGAAATATAAAAATCTAAATCGTTTGAAATTGAAAAAGAAATATCTTCTAAATCCAAATTTCCGTTATTGTATAAATAAATTATTCTTGATGTTTTTGAATTTGTTGGCATTGAAAAATTTAATTCGCTTGGTTCAAACTTAAAACTTTTTTCTTGCTTAATTTCGTTCTCTTCAACAACACCTTTAACAATATAAATTGGAATTTCGTATTTTGAATTTTCAGTGCTTAGTTCAATTAAATGCATTCCAGAACCTGTAAAACTTTGCAAATCAAAATACATTTTTTTTATTTCTCCTGAATCTAATTCTATTGAAGTTTTTGGCTCTTCAGAAGATAAAGATTCTAAGAAAGTTAAATCAGGTTCATCTGGACTTTTCATATTTATTTTTATTAAAGATTCTTGCAAATCCTGAACTTCAATAGAAAAATCTTTTTCCACAAAAACAAATCCTTTATCAAGAGAAAAATCTGCAATCTCTTCTGAAATAGAAAAGTTCTTGATTAAATCTTGTTCTACTTTTTCTGTACCTTTCATATATTTTGTGTTTTCAATAACAACTGAATAATTTGCAGGTGCTTTTCCTAAAAGAGAAACATAAAGATAATATTTATTTTCAATTTTTGTAAAATCATATAACATTGGGATTTTTACATGCCCCCTATAAAAGGAAACATCACTTTCTGAAAGTCTTTCTAAAAAATTGCCAGAAATTTCTGCAATAATTGATTCTCCTTGAGAATATTCTGTTTTCATATCAAATTCTACAGCAGAAACAAATTGCAAAATAAATATTGAGAATATTAAGAATAAAACAAATTTATTTTTCATAATTAGTAAAAAGAAATAGAGTTAATAAAGTTTATTAGAAATTACTTGAAGAAAAAAAGCTAAACAAATCTGGTAAAATTAAACTCCCCATGAAAATAGGTGAAAAAATAATCCCAAAAAGAAAAAAGTTTTTTTTAATAAATTTTAAAATCATTTTATTTCCCCATTTCTTTTAATTTCCCAAGAACTTCGTCAAGTTCATTTGAAGGTCTTCTCATCATTGGTCTTCTCATTTGCGATTCATCAGAAGGTGGAAAGATTCTTCTTGGAATTGTTGGTCTTCTTATTGAAGAAGAAAACTCAGAACCTCCTCCAGGACCTGTTGGTTTTGATTTCCCAAAACCAGATTTTGCCCTAAACCAAAACTTTCTTAAATTATCTCTAAACATAATCCCAATTGAAACAAGAACAATTAAAATTAATAAAATCCAAATCCATAATAAATTTTTTTCAGGAGTTTCTGATTGAAAACAACAAATATTTGTTAAAGAATCGCAATCATAATAAGATGTTTCTTCACCTTCATTACAGCTGTATCTACAAATTCCATTTTGTTGTTCACATTCTGATTCTTCAGGTGCTACATAATCTTCACAAGTTCCTGTACAACAATAAAGAGTGTCCAAAGTTTCTTTAACATAAATACTACATTCTTCATCATTAGCACAAACCTTTCCATCTTCTTCTTCACAAGTTTTTAAAACAATATCTGTATCACAGCAAATTTCACTTCCAAAACAATCATATTCAGAAAGAATTTCTCCTTCACAATCAAAAGAAGACATGCAAAAGAAATCATGATCTTCACAATCAGCATAAATATCTGTGCCATTTCCATTTTCATTGCCCCCCCTACTTGGAGCTTTTTCAGGCCATGCAGAAAATAAAATAAAAGCAGTGTTTCTTAAATTTCCTTGCCAACATCCTTCTGAATCTTGTGAATTCAAAAGCCATTCTAATGCTTTATCTTTTTCAGTTAAACTTTCATAATAAAGAGGAAGAAGAGCTAATGCAGTATCATAATATTTATCTGTTGATTCTAACCAATATCCTAAACTTTTTTGTTTTTCTAATAAATCTACTTGATAACTTTCTTCTCCTAAAATAATTAAAAAAGATTCTGGTAAATATTTTTCATTATCTTTTGCTTTTGTTATTAAATAAGGCATATATGCAGAAATATCATAATCTTTTGAATTTAAAATCCAAGCTGCCCATAAACTTGCTTCATAATTACATGAACTTCCCTCTTTAAAACAAAGTGAATTTATTTTTTCTTGTGTTATCCCACCTGCACTTTCACTATTTGTTTTAGGAGAAACATGAATAGTTACAGAATCGCTTTCTTTGTAAAGTAAATTAGTTTGAAAATTTTCATCACAACTTATTTCAAATTCATAATCATAACATGAAGAATAAATTTCAAACCAATAATCACTTTGAGCTAAACTTAAACAGTTTCCTGCATTTGAATCTATTTTTTTATCTTCACCGATATTTATTGTATATTTAGAAGAACCATATGAAATTTCACAGGAAGTTTGTTCTGGACTTTCTATTTGCAAATACCAAGTTAAATCTGTAGGTGTTTTATTTTGCGACATTAACCATTTTTCTGCATCTTCTGTTTTTGTCCCTGCAACATCTAATGCTAAAATTGCTTGGGCTGTTGTTTTTGTTTTGCATGCCCCATTTGGCCAACAATAATTTTCATCTTGAGCTTCTTTAACTTCTGCCTTACAATCATCTAAAACTAACAAAGAAAAAATCTGTTGTTCTAATGTTAAATCTTCGCAAGTGTTATTTATTTTATTTTCCAAACAATCGTAGGCTAATTCAATTTTTTCGTCATCTGTTAGGTCTTCTGCAAATATAAAAGACATGCTAATCATTAAGGAAAAAATAAATACAAAAACCAACACTCTTTTTTTCATGAAATATATAGTTAATCGTTGTTTTTAAAATTTGTTGTGAATTATTTATCGTTCTTCCTCACCTTCTTCCTAACTTTCTTTTCTGAAGCATGTTGGAAAGATTTTTTCACTATGTAATTTACAGGATTTTTATAACGCAATTCTTCTTGTGTTGGAATAATTCCAATTCCCTTGTAATAATCTTTATCAAAATTTGGAGGCAAAATAACTTTGTTTCGATAACCCCAAAGAAGCTGTGCTTTTATGTAACCTTGTTTTAATGGAATTTGATTTTTAGAGTTCCATTCATAAATCCTTTTTTCAAGTTCTTCTTTATCCATTCCAATTGAACGGAAAAAATTCAGCAAAACAAAAAGTGCTCTTTTTTTCCCGTCATTTAATCCTTGCAGAATTTTTTGAATACTTGGAGGAAAATTAGTATCTAATAAATTTTTAATTTCAATTTTAATTGGTTTATAATCAAAATTCTTTTTTTCTTCGTTAGGACTTTTGTGTTTTTGCCAATCAAGTGCTTCACGCAAAAGTTCAGAAGCTTCGCCTTCTTCACAATCAGGAATGAATTTTTTTATCTTAGCTTTCAATGGATCTGCATCTTTTAATTCAAAATCTTTTATTTTATCTTGATTTAAAACAACACTTGCTAAAGCTGTTTTTTCGTGAAGAGAATATGGTGCTCTAAATAAATGTCTTGGAGAAACTAAAATTAAATCTAATCCCATTAAATCAAAAATATCTATCTCTATAGATCTAGAAAAATTATTTTGATTCTGCTTTGAAGTTATATTGCAATTTAAACATTCATAAAATTCTGAAGAAGATCTTTTTTCAAATTCTTTTTTACAAACAGGACATTCATACTTTTTATCGTCTTCTAAATCAAGTTTTCTTTCTTCCCCCACACCACATTTTTTGCAAAAGAATTCTGTTAAAATGTATTCTTTAGAAACTTCCTTGCACTTTTTACATTTAATTCCTTTTTTTATTTCAATATCTTTAAATTGCTCATAAAAATCATCTGGAAGAGAGGATTTCATTTCTTCTTCTGCTCTAAATCTTAAATAAGATATTATTACCCTTGGATATTCTGGAAATTTATCTGAAGTTTTTTCTCCTGCAACTTCTTTTGGAAAAGCTTTCCAAGGAATAATTATGTGAAACCCCTTACTTCCTGAAAATTTTATTCCTACATTTTTTATTCCATTTTTTCTAAAAACATTTATTATTGAAATCGCAGCTAATTTGCTATAATCAAACCATTTACAATCTATATCAATCAAAAGGTCCCAACCTATTCTTAATTCATTTGCTTGTTTTTCAGACATTCCTGTAACAAGTTTTAATGGATCTTGCCAAATTTCTTCTGAGCAATGAAAAGAAGTTGCTCCTTTTTTTACAAGTTCAAAAATATCATTGGGATATTGAAAACAATCTGGTCGTTTCCCAAAACCTTCAAAAAACCTTGGTATTGTTTCTCGGTTTTGACAAAATTCAAAAATAGTTTTTTGAACTTCTTGGTTAGAATAATAAAGTTGAGTTATTTTTCTGATTCTTTTTTCTTTTTCAGAAACTGGTTTTTGTTCTTCTGGCATATTTTCATTTAGATGCTTTGTTATATAAAGTTTTATAAAATATAATTTCCTTAAGTAAGTATGGTTGAAACTAAGGATATAAAAGATATGGAAAGAAAAATAAAAGAGAGAAAAAAATATCATGATTTTAGAGATGTTGTAAAAATAGCCAAAATTGCAGAAGAACGTAAAGACACACATATAAGTTTAGAAAATTGCCCTTTAGGAACGAAAAATTATCAAGAAAGAAATACTCCAAAATATAAAGAGAAAATTGCAAATATTCAAATGGCTTATGCAGATAGATTAATTTCTAAAAAAAATGTGGATGAATTAAATCAGGCTCCTCATTTATTGAATAACGCTTATCAAAACATACTAAGACTTTATGATGAAAAAGAAGGGAGTAATGATAAAAAACTAAAAGGTTATATTAATGCTATACAAAAACGTGCTAATCGTACATTCAAGATCTTTAAAGATTATGATGGGGACTTGGATTTGGTAGAAAAGGGTGTAGGGGATTTAAAAGAACTTCAGAACCTTCTTGATAATACTAAAGGAAAAATAGCTAAAAGAGAAAAACCTGCAAAAAAAAGTTTATTAAGCAAATTATTCCCACGCAGAGTAACAACTATTATTGCATCTGCATTTCTTTTAGCAGGATTATTTTTTTTATCCTCTAACTTAACAGGAAATGTTGTTGGAAATTTAAGCAAAGGAAATTCTAATTGGATTGGAGGGATTTTATTCTTATTAGGAATTGTTGGTGTTTTTATGGTTTCAATACCAAAAAAGAATTGTAAAAGGAAAAAGTAATTAATCTAACAAACCCCTCGACTTTTTAATCTTCCATCTAAATTTAATTTTTCAAATTCTCTTTCAATTTTAGCTCTTAATTGAATCATCATTTTATTTTATCCCTTTTCAAATTCTTTCAAAATTTCCGTGAGTTTTTTTCTTTGTTGGTAGTTCATTTTTAAAAGTCTTTTTTTATTATTCTTTCTAACATAGAACGAACCTCCTCTTTAAGTGGAATTTGTATATACAAAGCCTTCCCCTTCACTTTTATAAAATGTTTTTTATACGGGTTCCAAATAGCATCTCTGATAGTTAGAACCCCTTTTTCTTCATGGACATCAATTATTCTTATCTGTTTATGCTTCTTCTTATAATACTTCCCATATCCATATAATGCTTCTACTGCTGGTCTATCTTTAGGGCTTACATATAAAACATTCCCTTTCATATCCTGAACTATATGATATTGAATTGCAGGTTTCGCGTTTTGTTCTTTCATGTCATTTCAAAGAAATAAATATTAATAAGATATCTCCTTAATTTTCTTATCAAATAGAAAACTTTATATATTATTTTATCTAATAATTAAAAAATGGTAGAAATAAATCTTGATGTGAAAGACAGAAAAATTTTAGCAGAGCTTGACTTTAATGCAAGAGAAAATATCTCAAAAATTGCAAGGAAAGTGAGAATTTCAAAAGAGGTCGCTCTTTACAGAATTAGAAAATTGGAAAGTTCAGGAATAATTCAAGATTATCATGTTGTTCTTAATAATTCAAAATTAGGTTTTTATTATTCAAGGTTAGTTTTAAAATTTCATAATTTAGAGAAACTTGCTGAAGAAAAAATAATTAATTATTTTAGAGAAAATCTCAAAATTGGGTATTATGGAATATTAGATGGAAGTTGGGATATTGTAATTGGTTATTGGGCTGAAGATTTATTTGAGTTTGAAAGATTTATTAATGATTTTAATTATAAATTCGGAAAATATATTCTAGAAAAAGACATTTCGTTTGGGTTACATGTTTTTCAATTGCCTTACAAATTTCTTTCTCAAAATAAAACATTAAGCGAATTTGAAACAGGGGGAAAAACAGATATTCCAAAATTAGATGAGACAGACAGAAAGTTACTCATATTATTAACAAAAAACGCAAGAGCAAGTTTGCAGGAATTGGGAGAAAAATTAAAATTAAGCTGGAAAACTATTGACTATAGAATAAAAAATTTGGAAAACAATAGAGTCATAATTGGATATCGGACCAACATAAATTATAAAAAATTAGGTTATAGCAATACAAAAGTTTTTCTCTATTTGCAAAATCTTACAAAAGAAAAAGAAAAAGAAATACTGAATTACCTGAAATTCCTCAAGGAAAGCATTTGGATAACAAAATGCGTTGGAAAATCAGATTTGGAATTTGAAGTGCTTGTTAAAACAAGGGGAGAGTTTTTTGATATAATGGGTGAATTAAGAGAAAAATTCAAAGACATAATAAAAAGCTACGACCAGTTTATAATTCACGAAGAACCAATCAGCAGATTTGTTCCATTGGATTAAAGAAAAACCATAAATCCTTTAAATAAATATCTTATACTGAACAATAACAATACTTAAAAGATAAGATATTTTATTTATAATATGTTACTTAAATTAGACTCACCAATTCTTTTGACAAAAGCTGTGGAAATAGTTTCAGAGCTTGTAACAGAAGTTCGAATAAAATTAAATGAAACAGGTTTAAGCATTAGTGCTATTGACCCTGCAAATGTTGCAATGGTTGGATTTAAAATTCCAAAAAGTGCATTTTCTCTATTTGAAACAGATAAAGAAATTTTAGGAATTCATTTAGATAGTTTAAAAAGAATTTTAAAAAGGTGCGGCTCTGGAAGTTCACTTGTTTTAGAAAGAAAAGAAAATCTTTTGCAAATACAAATTCAAGATAGAATACGAAGAAATTTTACATTGAGTTTGATTGACGTAGAATCTCAAGATGTTGATTTTGATTCAAAAGTTGCAAACATGGAGTTTAGTTCCTTTGTTGAAATAAACTCAGTGGATTTAATTGCTTCAATTGAGGATTGTGCAATTGTTTCAGATGCTTGTTCATTTATTATAGAAGGGGAAAAATTTATTGTTGAAGCAAAAGGGTTGAATTCTGCTCGTTCTGAATTTTCAGACGATGAAGTAAAAATCCGTGCAGAAAATTGCAAGGCTCGTTATAGTTTAGAATATTTACAAAAGTTTTTGAAAGGTGCCAAGCTTTGTGAAAAAACAATTTTAAGTTTTGCAAATGAACATCCTCTAAAAATAGATTTTTTAGTTGAAAATATGAATCTTAACTTCATCCTCGCCCCAAGAGTTGAAACAGAAGATTAATAATTAATTTTATAAACAAGAATATCTTATAATTACCATGAAAGCAAAAAGAGGGCAAGTAACTATTTTTATAATTATCGCAGTCGTGATTATTTGTTTTATTGCTCTTGCTTATGTAGTTTATCCAAAAATAAAAACAAACATTCAAACAGAAACAAAAAACCCTCAAGCATTTATTTCTGAATGTGTTGAAGACGAATTAATAAATCTTGTAGATTTAATTTCTGCTCAAGGAGGAAGTTTAAATCCTTCCCCAGTTTATCCTTTTGAAGGAAAACAAATTCAATATCTTTGTTATACAAATAAAAATTATGAACCTTGTATAATACAAAATATGCTCTTAGAAAAAAATATTGAACAAGAACTTACAACTGTTATTACACCACAAGTTGAAGCATGTTTTAATTCTTTAAAATCAAATTATGAAAAAAAAGGATATGTTGTTCAAATTAAACCAGGTGAAGTAAAAATTGAACTTTTACCTAAAAAAATTATTGGAACTTTTGATTACAAAGTAACTTTAACAAAAGATGGAACAGAAGAATATAATTTATTCAATATAATGTTGAACAATAATCTTTATGAATTAATAAAAATTAGTGATGTAATAGTTGAATGGTCTATGAAAAATGTTGATGATATAGATCCTTTAATTATAATGGAAGCTTATCATTTCATTGACATGACTGTTAAAGAACAGACAGAAGGGAACATAATTTACAAATTAAAAGATGATGAAGTTGGAGGAGAATTTAACTTTGCTATTAGAAGTTGGGTTCTACCTGGGGGATTTTAATGAAAACAAAAAATATTTTGATTGGAATTGTAATGGTTTTTATTTTAATTAGTTTTATTTCTGCAGCAAATGTTTGTTGTGAAAAAACAAAAGAGGGTGCCTTTTGCCAAGAAACCTCTGTTGATAAGTGTGATGTTGGAGGAAAAGCTCAAACTTCATGTAGTGAAACAACATATTGTAAAACAGGAACTTGCATAGACACCTTAAATGGAGATTGCTACAAATCTACAAAAGCTGCTTGTGATAATGCAAAAGGAACATGGGATGCAAAAGATGAAGATGAAATAGAATTTTGTCAAACAGGATGTTGTGTTATGAACACATGGGTTGCTTATCAAACTTATACAGGTTGTAAAGAAATGGCAACAAAATATGGTTTATCTTTAACTTCATTTAGAACAGATCTTTCTCAAGACGAATGCACAGCTTTAAGTTTAGAAGAAGAAGAAGGTGCTTGTGTTTATGAAGAAGAATATAGCAAAGATTGTGATAATTACATTTCAAGAGAAAAATGTTTAGAAAATGGAGGGGAATTTTATCCTGAACTTTTATGCACTGCTGAAGGACTTTCAGATTGTGCAATATCAGATAAAACAACTTGTTATAATGATAAAGTTTATTTTAAAGACACATGTGGGAATATTGCAAATGTTTTTTATTCTGAAGGAATAAACAAACCAGATTATTGGAAAGAAGTTCAAGACCCTTCTTGTATTGTTACAGGAGCAAGTAGTACATGTGGTGCTTGTTCATATATTGGAGGAACAACATGCACAGCATATGAAAAAGGTGAAACAACAATGCCTTCAAGAAATCCTGATAAAGTAGATTATGTTTGTGCCAGTATGGGTTGTTATCATCAAGGGAACTCTTATCAACATGGAGAATCGTGGTGTGGTGAAACAGAAGGAACCTATCCTCATTTACCTCTTTATTTAATTTATTCTGCTTCAAATACAGATCTTTCTAATGCTGAAAAAAAAGAAATTACAGCTGTAAGAGAAACATTAGAAGATGATTCTAAATATAATCTCCCTGGAAGCAGATATACGCGATTGTATTGTTGGGAGGGGGAAATTTTTGTAGAAGATTGTGCAGATTACAGACAAGAGATTTGTGTTGAAAGTGAGATTGTTAATGAGTATTCTTATTCTCAATGTGTTATTAATCCTTGGAGAAATTGCCAACCTATTGGAACAAAATCAGAATGTGAAGATACTTCTAATTTATGTAAATGGGTTACAGGGTATAGATATGACGCTGAAAATGTAAATCCAAAAGCATCTGGAAGCAATGAATATAATTATGAAGAACAAGGCTCATGTGTTCCTTTAATTCCAACAGGTTTAAATTTTTGGAATGTAGAAGATGAAACATATGGACAGCAATATTGTGAATTAGGGGGAAGTGCAACAGAATATGTTCAGTATGAAACAAAATGGACAAAAGATAGTAGACAAGAACTTTTAGATGAAGAAAAATATGGTTATACAAATTTAAGAACAGAAAGATGTTATGATAATTGTTATGCAATTCCTAATTATGGTGCTGAATTTACAGAAACAGGGTATAATGAAATAAGTAATGATTTGAAAGAATTAATTGATTTCCACAAAGGTCAAGCATTAGATGGAAATGTGATTGATGATTATAAAACAATTTCTGGAAGAAAAGGATATTATTGTGAAGGTGCCACAGGCCCTGTAACAAATGATAAATTTAATTGTAAACAATCTAAAAGGAATCCTATTCCAATTTATTATACAAATGAACAATGGCTCGCAAATTTAACAAAAAGAACAGATGCTTTAGGAGATTGCGGGTATAAAGAAAATTTTGTTGGTGATAAAGGGGATATTTTGCAAGAAACAATCACAGCACAATTTGAAAAATTAAGTCAAAAAGGAAAAGTCAAAGATAGAGGAGAAGAAATGATTCTTTGGGCAGGATATGATTGGACAAAAGGAAAATTAGAAGATTTTATGAAAACATATGATTCAATTGTAAGAGAAGGCGAGCAACCTGATATAAGTAATATTATATGCTTAGATGAAAATGAAGAAGAATATTATTGTGAATAAAAATGAAAACAAAAAATAAAATAAATAAAAAAGGTGCAATGGCATTGAGCCAAATCATGATATTATTAATTGGAATGATTGCAATTAGTTGGGCTATTGGTGGAGGAATTGGGGTTGTTAGTGCGGGGGCTGTAGTTTCTTGCGATAACGGAAAAGGCAAATGTATAGATATTAATGAAGAAAATTGTGTGGGAGAAATAAAAATTGGATTATGCCCTGGAGGAAATAACATAAGATGTTGTGTTCCAAAAGTAGAAGAACCTAGACGAGAATCTAATGTGAATGTTGGGGGAGCAGTTGTTCAAAAACCAAATGAAGAAGCCCCAACAACCCCTGCTTATGATTTCACAGATTATATTTCAGATAATGGAGATGGGACTTATACTGTTGATGAAGAAGGAATAAAAAATAACCCTGATTTAGGGCAAACTGCATTAACATACTTAACTAACTCTCTTTTAGGAAAAGGGTTTCAATATGGAGAAAGACTCCTTACCAAAGAAGGCTCAAAAGTAGTAGGAAAGGAAACTACAAAAAAAACTGCTGAAGAAGTTGTAAAAAATCCTAAATTTTGGGAGAACCATCCAGTATGGAGTGGGGGGATAAGTGCAGTGATTGGTTGGGCTGCAATGAATGCCGTATTAAAATATATTGCTAATCAAAATGAAAGAAATCTTAAAGCAGCACAATCCTTATGGACAGGAGGAAGTGCGTTTATTGTTGGAGCAATAGTAGGAAAGACCACTGCTCTTGCATTTATTGGGATAACTAATCCGATTGTGGCAGGTTTCATCATAGGAGCCTTAATTGTAACAGCTGTATGGTCAATTAGTGCAAATGTATTTTCACAAGATATTATATCTTACAAAGTTTCTGTTTGGCAACCTGTTTATGGTGGAAGAGAATGCGAAAAGTGTAATGACCTTGAATATGGATGCAGTGAATATCAATGTAAAACTTTTGGCAAATCATGTGAAATAATTAATTCAGGTTCTGAATATGCTTTATGTGCTTGGGATGGAGAAGGAGATATGACTCCTCCAATAATTTCTATTTTGGAAAATGTTTTGGATGAAGAATTTGAATATAAAAAGTTTGAAAACAAAGCAACATCTCCTCCTGAAAGAGGGATAAAAATAATTGATTCAGATGGTGAAGAAAACTGTTTACCTGCTTTTTCATCATTTACATTTGGAATTCAAACAGATGAATATGCTTATTGTAGATGGGATTATTTAAGACAACCAAATTTTGAAAGTATGCCAAATTATCTTGATGAAGGAGGATTTGCAACAATCAACCACACAATGTTTATTCCAAATACTGCAACAGCAAGCACAGAAGCATTAGAATCAGCAGGATTATCAATTGAAGAAGGAAGAAATTATGATTTCTTTATTAAATGTGCAGATAGAAACGGAAATGAAAACCCATTGCATTTCTTAGTTTCATTTTGTGTTGAAGAAGGACCAGATACAGATGCTCCAATAATAAAAGGAACAAGCTATGATGATATTTCATATATTTCATATAATCAATCTTCTGTAAATTTAGATGTTTATACAAATGAACCAGCAACTTGTAAATGGGACCATGCAGATTTGGGTTATGAACAAATGAATTATAACATGAGTGAATGTTCTTTAAATGTAAAAGATTATCTTCATAACAAGATAGGAGTTTATGGTTGTTCAGGAGAATTAACAGGAATTAAAAATTATGCTGAAAATATTTTTTATATAAGATGTAAAGATAAACCTTGGTGGGATTCATCAATGGAAGGAGAACAATTTGCAAATGAAAAATCATATGTATTGACCTTACAAGGAACAAAATCACTTTATATTGACGAAGTTACTATTAATGATAAAAAAAGCGGAGCAATAATAAAAGATTCTTCAAATGAAATTTCAGCAACATTAAAAGTTAAAACCTCTTCAGGAGCAGAAGAAGGAAAAGCTATGTGTGATTATAGTTCAGACAATGTAGCTTTCTATAACTTTTATAATGGAGGAAGTAATAATTATCTATATGAAAACATTCAAAAACTTTATTTTGGACTTGGGCAATATAATTATTACATAAAATGTTCGGACGTGGCAGGGAATTCAGACACAGCTGAAATTAATTTCACAATCGAAACAGATAGAGAAGCCCCAATAATCGTGAGAGCTTTTCATGAAAGTAATTATCTGAAAATTATTACAAATGAAAAAGCAGAATGTGTTTATAGTTTAGATAACTGCAATTATGAATTTGAAGACGGGCTTGAAATGATGACCAGTAATAATCTTGAACATTCTGAAACATGGGATACAAATAAAGAGTACAATATTAAATGTAAGGATGAATACAATAATCAACCATATCCTAATGAATGCAGTTTGGTTGTGCGACCTTCTGAATTTTAATAAAACTTATAAGTCTGATTTTTCTAATTAATATATGAAAAGAGGATATCAAATAAAAGAAGGGACAATTATTATTGAACGAGGATTGAATGAATTAGATAAATTTGTTAAAAAATTTCTTGATGTTTTAAAAAAGCATTCTGATTACTTAATTGTTAGTGGATTTGTTAGCATTGCAACTGGAAGAACAAGAGGAACAGAAGATGTGGATATTCTTGTTCCAATTATGGAAAGAAAAAAATTCTATGAATTGTATAAGGAATTACAAAAAAAGTTTTGGTGTTATCAAGGAGAAAGACCAGAAGAACTTTACAATTATATCCAAAATAAAGAAAGTTTACGATTTGCAAGAAAAAATGAAATGTTCCCAAACATGGAATTTGTTCCAATAGATAAATCAAGGAAATTAAAATTCTTTGAATTTTCTAATCCACAAAAAATTAAAATTAAAAATTTTGAATTCAAAATTCCTCCACTTGAATTTGAAATTTTATATAAAGAATTAATCTTAAAGGGAGACAAAGATATTGCAGATGCTAAACATTTGAGAACCTTTTTTTCAGAAATATTAAAAAAAGAAAACTTTGTCCAATATAAAAAAGTAATACTTGAAAATGGAAATTAAAAAAATACCAAAAACAAACTTGAATTATGTTGAACTTTACTCTAAAAAGTTAAAAGAAAATTCCAAATTATTTTCTCAACAAAAAATGTTGATTGATTCTCAAATAAAAGCAAGTAATTCTCTTTTTAAAAATTTTGGAAAAGGTGAAAAATTTAAACAAAATGCAAGGAAATATCTTAAGGGAGTAAATCTAATATGAAAACAAAAAGGGGTCAAATGAAAATGTCTTTTGGAATGATTTTTTCAATTATTTTAATTATTATTTTTATTGTGATTGCGTTTTATGCTATTCAAAAATTCTTAGACCTGCAACAGAACATTCAAATAAATCAATTTGCAGATTCTTTAAAATCAGATATTGATAAAATGTGGGGGGGTTCACAAGGTTCACAAGAATTTGAATATTTAGTACCTTCAAAAACAAAAAGTATTTGTTTTATTGAGGATGAATATGAAAATTTAGTTGCCCGAGATAAAGAAGGTTATGTCTTACTACGAACTAATATAGAGCATATAAATATTGAAGAAATGTTAAGAAATTCTGACCCCTTTTGTCCTGAAATTAAGAATAATAAAATTTCTATAATACTTAAAAAAGAATATGGACAAATATTAGTAAATGTAATACAAAATTAAAATGAAAAAAGCATATTTACAAATTTCGTTTTCCTGGCTTTTTGCAATAATTGTTGGAGCTTTTATTTTGTTTCTTGCGATTTATGCTTCAACAAAAATGATTAGTAGTAATAAATATCAATTAGATGTTGAAACAGCAAAAAATATTGAGGTTTTGTTAAACCCGTTAGAAACTGGTTATGAGTCAGCAACAGTTACAAGCATGAATCTTCCAAGAGAAACTCGGATTTACAATGAATGTGAAAACTATACTAAATTCGGGAGTCAAACAATTTCTGTTTCACAAAAAAGCTTCAACAAATGGTCTGAATCATCAGAAGGGAGTTCTATTTCAAACAAATATATTTTCTCAACAAATCCTGTTGAAGGAAAAAAATTTTACTTATTTTCAAAACCTTTTGAAATGCCTTTCAAAGTAGGAGACTTGATTTATTTAACCTCTGCATCTAATTTTTATTGTTTCAAAAATGCTCCTAAAGAAATTGAAGAGGAAATTTCAAATTTAAAAGCACAAAATCCTTTATTAAATTTTGCTGTTGAAGAATGCCCTGAAAATTCAATTAATGTTTGTTTTGGAAGTGCTTTGTGCGAAATTAATGTGGATTATGATGGGAAATATGTTAAGAAAAACTCAAAGAAAATGGTTTTTGAAAGTGATGCTTTAATGTATGCTGCTATTTTTTCAGATAAAGAAAATTATGAATGCCAAATTCAGAGATTGATGCAAAGAACTTCTCAACTTGCTAAAATTTACAAAGAAAAAGAAAATATTATTTTAACCCAAAATTGTGAACTTAAATTAAGTCCTGATTTAACAGAATTAATTAATCTTGCAGAAAACTTAGATTCAACATTAGATTTAGAAAAAATTACAGAACTTGCAGAAAATCTTCAAATTAAAAATGAGTATGTTCAATGCAGACTATGGTAAATAAAAGAAACCCACTGGTTTCTTTTGACCAAGTAGGTCTTAAAGAACTTCCTCGAAGTACGGAATCCGATTTTCAACGATTTGAACCCATAAAAATAAAATGAAAAAAGCACAATTAAAAATACAACAAATGGCATTTATGTTGATAGCAGTAACTTTATTTTTTGCATTGGTTAGCATCTTTGTCTTGGCTTTTAGATTGTCTGGAGCAAAAGGTTCTGCAAATCTTTTAGCTGAAGAAGGTGCAATGATGCTTGCAACTAAAATAGCAAACTCGCCTGAGTTTTCATGTGGAAAATCATTTGGGAATCAAGTTGATTGTATTGATTCTGACAAAGTTATGGCCTTGAAAAAAGATATTTCAAAATATTCTAATTTTTGGGGGGTTTCAAATATTGAAATAAGGAAAATTTATCCAGAAGGTAATGAAATCTGTACTTCTGAGAATTACCCTGATTGTAACAGGATTTTAATTGGAGAACAAGAAACAACAGGAACATATGTTCCAAATTTTGTTTCCTTATGCAGAAAAGAATCTTCTGAAGGTCAACCATATAATAAATGTGAGCTTGCCTTAATTATGGTAGCATATGAAAACAAATGAAATCGCTAACTTAAATTGTCTCGCTTTCAGCGAGAATTGATAAATTATTAATACAAAATCCTGTTATTAGATAAAACTATCACTTGCAAACCAGATTTAAAGTTATTAATAGTTAAATAAACCCGAGCGAACAAAGTGAGTGAGCAAATTTAAGGCAAACAAACATTCAATCAAAAACTAAATAAATTAAAAAACACTTGCAAAAATACAAGAACAATGACAGATAAAAAAGCACAAGGTCGAAAAATTAAAAATTTTTCTCTGCTATCCTCTAAAAAAGGACAGGAAGAAATGGTAGGATTTGCTTTAATAATTATAATTGTGGCTGTGATTCTCTTGATATTTTTGAGCATTTCATTAAAAAGCCCGAATAAGGGCCAAGATAGTTACAGGGCAAACAGCTTTGTTCAAGCATATCAACAATATACAACAACTTGCTCTATTAAAGAATTAGAATATCTTTCAATTAAAGACCTTATTTCAGAATGCATTAAAGAAGAAACTTGTTTAAATGAAGAAAAAGCTTGTGATATTTTGGAAGAAACTTCAAAAGAAATTTTAGAAAAAAGTTGGGTTGTTGAAAATGGAAGTTTGATTCAAGGTTATAGTTTAAGAATTATTTCAAATGTAGAAACTTCAAACGAAGAAGAAATTTTATTTATTGAAAAAGGAAATTCTACAAATAATTATCAAGGCGGTTCGCAAAAATATCCTAAGGGCGGGAAAAACATTGGAATTTTTTTCAATGCTTATTTTTGATATGCAAAAAGATAAATTGTATTAATATCCTAGGGACACCAAAGCTTTTATAAATAAAACCATTAAAAAAAGCAGTTTTCTTAAAAAAATTAGAATTTTTGACAACAACCTTTTTAAACAAAACCTCTTAGGACTATTGTAACCTGAATAGGTCTACATGGGGAATTAAATCATACTCAACTTAGAAATTGTTAACCCTATGGCAATTTTTAAGAGAGCGTTGTCATAGACAATATGTTTTATACAATTGAAAGGAGGTTAAAAATATAGAGATGAAATTTAATTTTAAAAAAATTTCGGCAATCGGAGCTAGTTTACTATTGACAGGTCTAACTATGGGCGTTGCTGCTGCTGCTACTTATCCACAACCATTTGTTTCAGGAGGAGTTGCTGACGTTGCAATTGTTTATGGTAGTGGTGCTGTTGCGGATGTTACTCCAGCTGGACATATTAAAGATGAATTAGCTACACATGTTAGTGGAAGTTTAGTTGCTTCAGATGGTGATGTTTACCAGTTTGAAAAAACATCAACTAAGTTTCACTTAGGTGATACTATTACTGGAGTTATTGCTTCAAGTTTAGATGAAGATGAATTACCAAGTCTTTTGGCTGATGGAAAATACCTTGATAATGATAATGATGAAATTGACTACACCCAAAAGATTACAATGACTACATCTCAACTAACTATGTTTGAGGATAATGATTATGTGGAAGATGAACCTACTGTTGGTTTTAAAATCTCTTCAGGTTCTACTGTATTAACATATACTCTAACTTTTAGTGATACTTTGTTGGTAACAGATATGCCTACAACAAATTTGCCTATTATGGGAAAAGATTATTATGTATTATCTAATACTACAACAACCATAACATTGTTAGATTCTGCAGAAGAAACAATTTTAGCGGAAGGTGAAACAATAACTATTGCAGGAAAAGAAGCTAAACTTGAATATATTGGTACAACAGACGTTAAGTTAACTATTGATGGACAAACAACAACTTCTTTAGCAGAAGGAGACACTTTCAAATTAAGTGATGGTAGTTATGTCGGAATCAAAGATATAATGCCAAAAGTGGTTTCTGGGGATATAGCTAAAGTAGAGTTTAGTATTGGAAGTGGTAAATTAAAGATTACAGATGGTGATGTTGAAGTTCAGATTAATGATGAGACAATCTCTGGACTTGAATCTGACTATACTCAGTCAGGAGATGTTATATCAGATATAGAACTTACTTGGAAAGCAGATAATGATTTATTTGTAACTGAAGATAATATAATCACAATGCCTGGATTTGAAGTAGTTAGTTTATCTTTTGGAGGGTTAAATTATCCTGCAGAAGAAACTATTGAAGTGAAACAAGGTGGAGATACTTATGTTGTTCTTGAAAACTTCCCATTAAAAGATGGCGAAGTAGACATTAATCTTATATATGGTGTTTCTGCTGATGAAACATTTACTCAACTTGGAAAAGATTCAACTAATAGGTTAATAACTAACAGAAGTGGTCTAAATATAACTTTTGATCAAGATACAGATGATTATTTTGTATTATCTTGGAGTGATGGAAGTGATGCTGAATCTTATTTAAGTAGGTTCTCTAACTTTGTGTTAGATGGAACTGCTAATAAAACAGATTTCCAATATTATAAAGATGGTGTTTGGATTGACAAAAAAACAGGAGCTAAAGATGGAGATACAATATCTTTAGGTAATGCAGAAATAATGATTTATGATGTTAATAGGTCTGGAAAGTATTTGACTATTGGTAATAATTCAGCAAATACAAATTTTTACACCCTTTATTCAAAAGAAGGAATGACTGTGTATTTGCCTTGGATAAATAGTAGTGCACACACTATTGCGGGAAATTATTCTACAGATGCTTTAGCTTGTGCAGAATTACAAGGTGCTGTTGGAGAATTATATAATGGAACTCTAACATATAATATTACAGGTCTTACTAGCACAACAACAGTTGGATGTCCTAGCTTTGTTCTTAAGATGGTAGAAGAGGACAAAAATGGTAATAAAGCAGGAAGTAGTGGGACAGAGGGTACAGATTATGATGTAATTAATGTAACTCTTGGCTGGGATACTTCGTCAAATGCTGAAGTTGAGGTATCTAGTTATGCTATGACTAATACAGATGCTACATCTACTGAAATTCAAGATACAGATATTTGGAGAGATTTCACATATTCTGCTCTTGCAACTGAAATTTTGAATACTAAACCAAGTTCAGGACAAAAGTCTGTGAAATTAATATATCATGGTGACGAAGTTGCTGCTGATGTATATATTTCTTCTGGAGATGCCACAATGGGCTCAGGAGATATTGGAACTGTTCTTTACACAGATGCAGAAACTGCTAGCTACAAGGACAAAAATGTAATTGTTGTTGGTGGAAGTTGTATTAATACAGCTGCTGCTGCTTTAGTAGGTGGAGGAACACTTTGTGAAGGTGCTTGGACTGCTGCAACTGGTGTTGGAGATGGTCAATACATAATCAAAGGTTATGCTACATCATCAATAACAAGCAAATTTGCTTTGTTAGTTGCTGGATACAATGCTGCTGATACAGTAAATGCTGCTACATACTTGAGAACACAAAACCCTGATTTGAGTGCTGAATTTATAGGACCTCAATAAGTTTATTTTTTTCTTTTTCTTTTTCTTTTTTTTTAAGAACATGGCGGTAGCCTTGGAGGTTTTTAGAAACCAAATTATACTGAAGAGGAAAATTTTTAATATCCTAATTAGTAATATAATTGCTCAAATTTATTTTTTAAAATTTTGGCTTGACGGAGTTTTACAAAATTCATTAATTATGAACCAAATTTAAGTGTAAAATAGGGAAAGATATGTTGGTAAAAAATGCAAGGTAGCTTTATTCAAAACCTTTTTATATTCTAAATTATTTGCATATTTTAAGTTAGGGCGTTGTCCGGAGTTCTAAAAACAAAA
>Ga0268279_1000332_pt1 | contig 30754 bp, 34 predicted proteins | sample saktaG_6_FD_190142 | JGI IMG/M metagenome (GOLD analysis project Ga0268279, IMG submission 190142) | Saline water microbial communities from Sakinaw Lake, British Columbia, Canada - sak_2010_1_5_80m | ecosystem: Environmental > Aquatic > Non-marine Saline and Alkaline > Saline ...
AATGGTTAAGATTGCTTTCTCTACATTTTTATTATCTACCCCTGCTTGGGTTACTAAAAAACCTGTATCCGGATTATCCTCAACACTTGTTCTTATATAATAGCATAATCCTAATTTTTCGCGCACTTCAATAAACATTCTTGAGCTCATCATTCCTCCTAAAATAGTTCCCAGTGTTTCAATAACATATTTATCATGATGAAAAGAATCATAACTTCTTACTCCCAAGCAAAGATGAGTTTGATCTGTTTCTTTAAAATGTATCAGGCACTGGGGACTATTTTGTTTTTCAACAACTTTTGCTTTTTCCAGCGGAGAAGAAGTTGGTATTTTGGTAAAATATTTCTTTGCCAGCTCTAAAGATTGTCTTTGTTTTACACCTCCTGCTATACAAACCACTGTATTTAAAGCTACATATTGCTTTTTCCAATAATCAGCCAATTCTTTTCGGCTGATTCCCATAACATTTTTTTTGGTTCCGGCAATATTCCATCCTGCTGGCTGGTCTCCGTAAAGCAGTTCCGGCCAGAGAATCTGAACATAACTCAAAGGATGGTCTGAAAGCATATTAATCTCCTGAATTATTACTCCTCTTTCTTTTTCCACCTCCTTTTTAGGCAAAGTTGAATTTAAAAAGATATCTGATACCCAATCCAGAGCTAACTCAAAATGAGAAGATTCAACCTTAGCATAATATCCAGTATATTCTTCTGACGTAAAAGCGTTGAAGACTCCCCCAACCCTGTCCAAGGTTTCTGCTACCGATAGTGGAGACTGCTGATTCTTTGTTCCTTTAAAAAGCATATGTTCTAAAAAATGAGAGATTCCGTTTGTCTCTTTCTTCTCATATTTAGAACCAGTCCTGACTAAAATTAAAACTGTAGTCGCTAAAGCTGTTTTTTTGGGAATAGAAATAATCCTTAAACCGTTTTTTAGAACAATTTTTTTAAACATCCAATTTCTCCTTTAAAAAATTTCTGATCTCTGAAATATTTTTTCTTTCTTGCTTCATAGTGTCTCTTTCTCTAATTGTTAGAGTATTGTCTTCAAGAGTTTGGAAGTCGCAAGTAAGACACCACACTGTTCCCTCTTCGTCTTGACGGCGATAACGCCTTCCTATTGATCCTGCTTGGTCATATTGGCAGGTAAAATGAGACTTAAGCAAGTTAAACACCTCTTTTGTTTTTTTCACCAACTGGTCGTTGTTTTTTACTAACGGTAAAACAGCAACTTTTATCGGAGCAAGCTCTTTTGTTATTTTCAATATAATTTCTTTTTCTTTTGTTGACTTGGTAGTTTCCGTTCTTCCACCTTCAACTTCACAAAAAGCATCTAAAATAAAGGAAAAGAATAACCTATCTGCGCCAGCAGATGTTTCAATAACATACGGAAAGAATTTCTTTTCATCAGAATAAGTTAAGTCTTTGCCGGAACATTTGGAATGGTTTGAAAGATCCCAATCCCCGCGATTGTGAATACCTTCAATTTCATGCCATCCAAAAGGAAAACAGTATTCAATATCAACAGCTTTTCTGGCATAATGGGCTAATTCTTTTTTAGGCGCTTCCTTAAATCTCAAATTGCTCTTTTTAATACCTAATTTTAAATACCATTTCATTCTTTCTTCTTTCCAATAATCAAAAAATTTATCAGCTTCCTTTGGATTGCAAAACCACTGCATTTCCATCTGTTCAAATTCCCTTGTTCTATAAATAAAATTTTTAGGATTAATCTCATTGCGGAAAGCTTTTCCAATCTGAGCTATGCCAAAGGGAATCTTTACTCTCATTGAATCAAGAACATTCTTAAAATTAGCATAAATTCCCTGACAAGTTTCAGCTCTTAAATAGGTTTGAGTAGTTTCATTTTCCAAGGGACCTATAAAAGTTTTCATCATTAAGTTAAACTTTTTGGGTTTAGTCAGCTCTCCTCTGCATTCCGGACAATTTTTATTTATCTCATCTGTCCTAAACCTTTTATGACATTTCTTGCATTCTACCAATTCATCAGCAAAACCTGCAGATAAATGTCCGGAAGCATGCCAGACCTTAGGACTCATCAAAATAGCAGAGTCCAAACCAACTATATCGTCATGATATCTGGTCATTTCTTTCCACCATTCCTTTTTTATATTGTTTTTCATTTCTACTCCCAAAGGTCCAAAATCATAACAAGACCCAAATCCCCCGTATATTTCAGACGATTGAAAAACAAAACCGCGTCTTTTCAATAAAGATATAATTTTTGTCATTAAATCTTCCATTATATGTATATTAGCTGATTTTTGATAAAGCGACAATAAGAGTTTATTGGACTATCCCCTTTTCCGTGCCTATAGATTTATCGTCTGGCAAAGAAGTATCTACAAAAGGAGCTTCGGCTTCAATAATTTGATTTGTCCATTTATCTTCTCCTCTTATTACGGATGGACCGATTATTTGCACAATTTTCCCTTTCTGGAAAGAATCTGGTGTAAGTTCAACTTGGAAAGAAATATTTGGAACATTCTCTCCTGCTTCCATTTCTCCAATATTCCAAACTATTTCTCTTGATTTAGAATCAAAAGAAAAACTTTCTTTTTCCTCTTCTGGAAAAATCTTTCCAGTAAGAATTGCTTTTTCTGGTAAAATAGCTTTAACTTTTACATTTTCTGCGTCATTATAATAGTTTTTCGTCTGCCAAGTTATAGTATAAGTTGTAGGTTCGCCAACTTTAGGAGGAATAGGTCCATAGTTTCCAAAAATTTCATCTTTAAAATATCCTTTCTGAATAATTTCTAATTTTGAATTGACCTTAGTTTCAAATTCTTCCCAGACCTGTCCAAGATAGATTTTATCTTGAATTTTCGGATTTTCTTCTTTCTCCCAGCTTTCTTTTAATTTCACCCAAAATTCAATTTTTCCTTCTGTTTGAGACGGAAGCAATTGAAGATTTGGATTTATTCTCCAATCAAAAATTATTGAATTATCCCCAAGTTCAAAGTCGCCTTTGTCTGCTTTTAAGCTTAGTAAGTCAAAAGCTTGCCCTTCTAATTTGGCTATTAAAAATAGATTATTAAAATCATCTTCTCCGATATTTTTAAAGAAAATTTCATAATGGAGAAAATCTCCAGGAGAGGCTACGTATACAGGGTTTCCGTTAATTTGCTGGGAAATATACAAAGAGGGCTTTATAATTTCTACTCCTTTGATTGCTTCTTTTAAAACAACAAATTCGCCTTGTCTCCATACTCCCAATTTTGCTTCAAATATTTTTTGTTCTCCTATTTCTCCCATTAGCGTCCCATTAATTTCAACTCTTCCGCCATTGGCTTTATTCAAAGGATTTTCTAAAACCTCCCATTCATCTTTTTCCATTCCTTCTGGGCTGGAAGATATGAATTCAAAACCAGAAGGATATTTGATCCTTATCCCCAGATTAGAGAGAGGATAGTTTGAATTGGAAAAATAATTTATTCTGAATTGAACATCTTTAGCTGATTCCATTTTTAATGGCAAATCAAGATCAAAGCTTAAAGGAACTTTTTCAATAGTAGTGGTAAAAGTAGTAGAGCTTTCGTAAAAAGCTTTTAGATTTTTAGGACGGTAGTTTAAAAAAACTTTAGCTTCCAGCAGTTCTGATTCTTTGCCGAATAACCTTGCCTTGAAAGAAATTGTTTTTTCTTCTCCTGGATAAATAGCATCTCCGATATCTAAAATCTTTCGGAGAGAGTCTCCGTCCTCTAAAAGAGAATAGCTTGGATATTCAAAAATCAGCTCTGGATCTTCTAACCGAATATTTCCATTATTCTTATATTTAACAGTATACTCAACTTCCTGGCCCATAACAGCTTTCTCGCTTCCGAGTATTTCCAGCTTCAAAATATCTTTTGAATAAATATTTTTTTGGTAATAAAAATAGCCGACTACTCCTAAAATAATTGTTGAAATTATTAAAACAAAATAAAATTTTCTTTTCATCTTTTTTAGTATAGCAAAATTATTCCTCAATTAAAAGCTCTTGAAGAAGATAAAAGTAGTAATTATCTGTTGTTATCTTTAGAGATCTTAAATGCTCTTGATTAAGTTTTACTTTTAATAAAAAATTCCAATCTCTTCTAAAAATAAGCCTCAGAATTTTTATTGTCTCAAGATTAATATTTATACAATCTTTGGCTTCCTTGAAACATTTCTTGCAGAGAATCCCTCCTTGACTGGAAGAGAAATAAAAAGGAGGCAGAGATAATTTTTTTTGGCACAAAACGCAATTATAGATAGAAGGCTTAACTCCTATGAAATCAATAAGGTTCCAAAAAAAGTAATAATAAATTAACCTGCAAATCCCGGCTTTTGACTGGCAATTGTTTAATTCTTCTAATGTCTTTTTTAATAATTCCCAAATTTTTTTATCAGGATCTTCTTCTTTTATTAAATTATTTAAAACCTCTGCTATTTTGTAGGCTGTTTTTAATTTAATCAGAGAATCAGAAATCTTTGTAAATCTATCTTTTACTGTACTGTTAGTCAAAGTTTTATAGCCTTTTCCTTGAACAAACTCAATTTCACTGAAAGAAAAAAGTTTTAATCCACCTCTTAATTTTGATTTAATCTTTCTGGCTCCTTTTGCCAAGAACTTCAATTTTCCGAATTCTTCAGTATAAACAGTAAAAATCTGGTCGGCTTCTCTAAGATCTCTTTTTTCAAGAACAAAACCGGAAGATTGATAATGAGTAAACATTTTATATTCCTCCTATCTTTTTTAAAAACCTGATTTGTCTGGCTATCTTTATCTTTTCTTTGTCTGTTCCAGCTAAATATCTTTGATGACCTAGATTTTTAACGCATTTCCCCAAGTCTTTTGGAGAAATACGTCCGCCATATTTCTTTTCCGGAAGCAACTCTTTTTCAATTTTTACCCTCTCTTTTTTAGAATACGTTCCCCCGCCTGGAATAGACGAAGAAGATTTTCTTAACGATTCACGGAACTCACTTCTGGAAACTTCTCGTTTTTTTTCAAATAAAGACATATGATTAAAAAACTCCGCAGAGCTTAATTATAAATAATGAATAAAGTAAAATATACATCATTCCTTCCCAAATATGTATTCTCTTGGAAATCCCGGAAATTATGAAAAGGACAGTGGAAACCGCCAAAAAAGGAAGACCTATATTAAAAGTAATGTCGCTAACTACCAATGGTTTTATTAGAGCCGGTATCCCAACTACCAGTAATATATTAAAAATATTTGATCCAAAAATATTTCCTAGAGCGATTTCATATTTTTTATTAATCGCTGCTTTAAGGGAAACAATCAGTTCTGGAAGAGACGTACCGATAGCTAACGCAGTGATAGCAATTAAAGAACTGGAAATTTTAAAAAATTCTGAAATCTTCATCATGGAATTAATAATATAGTTAGAGCCGATAGCCAGTCCTAGTATTCCTAAAATTAATAAAAGGTAAACTTTAAAATTTAATTGAGATTCTTTTCTTTTTTCCGTCATTTTTCTTTTATTCTCAAGACGAGAAGGCAGAACCTCAAACCCATCCAATTCTTCCTCTTCTTCTTTTTTGTAAAATATTGTATAGAGCAAATAAACTAAAAATCCTAATATAAAGATTACTCCTTCTCCGAAAACTACTTTTTTGTCCCACATTATGAAAATAAAAAGAAAAGTTGTTATTCCTAAAAGCGGGCTGTCCAAATCAATCAAGCTTCTCTTAACTACCAGAGTTCTTGCTGCTATTGCAGCTAATCCGAGAATTAATAGAATATTTGCAATATTTGAACCAATAGCATTGGCAGTAACAATTTCTGTAGTCCCTTTTAAAGTGGCTACAATTGATGAAGCTAATTCAGGAAGAGATGTCCCTATGGCTACAATAGTAACACCGATAATAAAAGGCGGTATTTTAAAAGCAAGCCCGATTTTTTCTGAACTTTCTACAAGCCAGTCAGCTGATTTCACAAGTAGGATCAGACTCAGAATAAAAATTAAAATCCAAACCATTATTTTATTCTACACTTTTTTTATTGCAAGCCAAAGTTTTTCCTGGTCAATTTGAAACTCTTGTTCAACGTTAAAAACATCTTTTAGTTTTTTTCCGACGATTAATTCTTTTATCTTTACTTCCTTTAAAATAAGTTCCTTGTTTCTTACTAAAATATTATTTATGTTCTGGGAACCGCTATATCTGACTATGATTTTATCTTTTGGTTTTAGCCCTGCCTTTTTTCTCATTTCCTGAATACGCCGCATTATTTCTCTAATAATTCCCTCTTCCTTCAAAGAAGCAGTAATTTTAGTATCAAGCTTTACTTCTTTCTTAATCTTGTTGTTATATACTATCTCTTTTACATTGATTTCCTCTTTTATTAAATGCAGTATTTCTTTATTGAGAATTGTTTTAATCTCTGCTTTTTGCAACGGCTGGCGAATCTTAATTCCAAATATTGCTCTCTCTCTTAAAGCTGCAGCAGTAATTTTTCTTGCTTTTTCCATCTCTTGGTGCAGATTTTCCTTAATTTTCTTTTTGTCAGCTTTCGGCCACTCAGCCAAATGGACAGAAATATTCTTTTTCCTTGTTGTTAGCCGATAAAGTTCATCGCTCAAAAAAGGAATAAAGGGAGCTGTTAATCTGCTTAAAACCAAAAATACATATTCCATAGTAACCAGTACTTCTTGAGAATCTTTAAGATCTGACGAACGAAATCTTTTTCTTGACCTTCTGATATACCAAAGAGAAAAGTCTTCAATAACAAAAGATTCAATTGCTCTGGCTGCTCCGGTAATATCATATTTGTCCATTTTCTCGGTAACACATTTAATCAGAATATTTAATTCTAAGACAATCCATTTGTCAAGTATGTTTTTACTTGTTTTCAAAGAATGTTTTTTAGAACCGTAAAGTTCAAAAAAGCTGAAACAGTTTCCTAAAGTCATAATGAATTTTCTTAAAGTCTGTTTAATTTCTTCTTCAGAAAAAAGCTTAACGTCCCCTGGCTGATTAATTGTATAAAAATACCAGCGGACAGCGTCTGCGCCATATTTCTCAATAATAAGACCAGGATCAATTATATTGCCTTTTGATTTTGACATCTTCTCCCCATTTTTGTCTAAAACAAGTCCTAAAGAAATAACATTTTTATAAGAAGGTCCAAAACCAATTAAGGTTGAAATTGCCAAGAGAGTATAAAACCATCCCCTGGTTTGATCAATGGCTTCTGTTATAAAATTTGCTGGAAACTGCTCTTTTTTATCAATCTTTTCTTTATTTTCAAAAGGATAATGATATTGGGCGAAAGGCATTGATCCTGAATCAAACCAACAGTCAATAACCTCTGGAACTCTTTTCATTATTCCTTGGCATTTTGGACATCCAATATTTATCCTATCAATATAGGGACGATGAAAATCAATTTCCATTTCTTCATTATAGGGAACATTTCTAAGCTTTATCTTTTTAAATTCCCCTACATTAAGTTTTCCTTTCTTACGGAACTCAAAAAACTTTTCATTTGAAATCCCTTCTGCTGTTGCTTCGGTCAAAGAAAGAATCGCTTCGTGGCTGACAATTAAAATATTTTTATTAGCATGCTTTTGATCAACCTCTTTTAAGAAATCGTATATTCTTTTCTTAACGTCGCTGTAGCTTTCTCCTTTGGGAACCTTTTTCTTAAAGCGCATCTCTAGGCTTTCTCTAAAATAATCATGAATCAGTTTTGGAGACTTTCCGTTAAAAATGCCCACATCAAATTCCCTTAATCTTTTATCAAAGATTAGCGGAGATCCGGTTTCTTTTGCCACAATTTGAGCAGTTTCTTTTGTTCTTAAAAGATCGGAAGCAAATATGACATCTATTTTCTTAGTGTTAAGCTCTTTGGCAGATATTTTAATCTGTTCTATTCCTTTTTTAGTCAGAGGACAATGAATTTTTTCAGGAAAACAGACTGCTATGTTTTTTTTCTGCCTTAGAGATTCGCCATGTCTTAAAAGATAATAATTGTTATTGCTAAATGTTTCTGAAAATAAATCTTTTTTTGATCCGATTGCCTTTTGGAATCCGCATTTTTTACATTCCCAAATCGGTAAGGGAGTTCCCCAATATCTTTCTCTGGAAAGGGCCCAATCTTTGACTTCTTTCAACCATCCCCCAAACCTTCCGTTTTTCAGATATTGGGGAACCCAATTTATTGTTTGATTGTTTTTAATCAAATCTTTCTTAATCTTTTTCATTCCTATAAACCAGGATTCCTTGGCATAATAAAGTAAAGGTGATTTGCACCTCCAGCAGAAAGGATAATCATGTTCGTACATTTGCTCAGCAAAAAGAAGACCTTTTCTTTTTAAGTGATTAATAATAATGAATTCTGATTTTCCATCTTTGACGTATTTTCCACCCAAACCATTGCCAAGACCATCAATAAAGTTCCCTTTCTGGTTAACCGTATGAAAGGTTGGAAGTTTATATTCTTTCCCCAGATTATAGTCGTCCTCGCCATACATTACCGCTGTATGGACAATTCCCGTTCCTTCCTGACCGCTAACAAAATTTGCCGGATAAACTTTATATGATTTTAAAGATTTTAATTGAGGAACATTAAATAATGGACTATATTTAAGACCGATTAATTCAGATCCCTTAAGAACTTTCTTCTGAATTTTGGAAAAAAACTTATTTTTTACAAGTTCTTCAAAACTTTCCTGCCCGACGATCAAATAACTTCCCTTTTTCTTGGGATCAGGAATTAAAAGATAATCAGCTTTTTGATTTACAGCCAAAGCTACGTTTCCCGGCAGAGTCCAGGGAGTGGTAGTCCAGGAAAGAATAGCAGTATTTTCCCATCCAGGCGATAAAATATTAAATCTAATATAGACAGAGTTTTCTTTTACCTTTTTATACCCCAAGGCAACCTCATGAGAAGATAAAGTAGTACCACATCTCGGACAATGCGGAACAACTTTATACCCTTTGTAAAGCAGACCCTTCTTATAAATTTGCTCTATAATCCACCAAACTGTTTCAATGTAGTCTGTTTCATAAGTTGTATATGGGTTATCCATGTCTGTCCAGTATCCCATCCTTTGGGTGCTTTTCTCCCATTCTTGCTTATATAGCCAAACTGATTTTTTGCATAACTTATTAAACTTGGCTATTCCGTATTTTTCTATATCTTCTTTATTCTTGATCCCAAGTTTTTTTTCAACTTCCAATTCAACAGGCAATCCATGAGTATCCCAACCAGCTTTTCTTTCTACTCTAAACCCTTGCATTGTTTTGTAACGGCAAACAACATCTTTATATGCCCTTGATAAAACATGATGAATTCCTGGTTTTCCATTGGCAGTAGGAGGTCCTTCATAAAACACAAAATTGCGTGATTTTGGTTTTTCATCAACACTTTTTTGAAAAATTTTATCTTTTCTCCAGAACTTCAGTATTTTTTTTTCTAAATCAGGAAAGTTTGTATTCATATTCAATAATATACCATTTTATTCCAATTCTATCAAAAAAAAGAATCGCATTTCACGATTCTTTGAATTCTATTTTAGATATTTACATTTTGTCCGGAGCAGAAATCCCCATCATATCTAAAGTTTTTTTAAGCACAAGCTTAGTTGCCAAAACTAAAGACAATCTTACCTGATTCAAATTTTTATCTTCTGACAAAACTCGGCAATCTCTGTAAAACCGATGAAAACAAGAAGAAAGATCTGTGGCATATTGAGGAATTCTTTGCACTTGATAATCCTCAACAGTGTCCTCAATTATATCAGAGAACATAGCTAATTGCTTTATGAGTTTTAATTCTGAAGGATGATTTAATAAATCTAGGTTCTTGGCGGATGGTTTTTGGTTTTTGGCTTTTTTAAAAATACTGTTAATTCTAACGAAGGCATATTGAATATAATAAACTGGATTTTTTTCTGACTGTTCTTTTGCTAAAGATAAGTCAAAGTTCAAGTGGGTATTTGCTCCTTTTTGGAGAAAGAAAAATCTTGTAATATCAGAGCCAACTGAATTAAGAAGTTCTTCCATAGTAACATAGTTACCTTGTCTTTTTGACATTTTTAGCTCCTTTCCTTTTTCAAAAAGAGTGACAAACTGCAAAAAAATAAATTCAAGCTTTCCTTTATGTCCAAGGGCTTGAACCGCTGCTTTGACTCCAGGAGCATCTTCTTGATGGTCGGCTCCCCATATATTTATTACCCTGTCAAACTTTTTTTTCTCAAACTTATATCTATGATATGCAATATCTCCTGCCAAATAAGTATAATGATTATTGGCTTTAACCACCACCCTGTCTCTTTTATCTCCATATTCAGAGGATTTGAACCATTTAGCTCCTTCTTTTTCGTAAATCAATCCTTTTTTATCTAAAATTCCCAATACTTTCTCTATTTTCTTTTCTTTATGAAGATTTGATTCCAGAAACCACTCATCATATTTAATCTTCATTCTTTCTACTGTCTTTTTAATCATTTCATTGAGAATTATCAAAGATGCTTGCTCTCCTGCTTTATACGGATCTTTTTCCTTAATCCTTTTATTCAACTCCTCAATATATTTTCCTTTATATTTTGCTTGTTCGTCTTTTAGAACTGAATGTCCTAGAGTTTCTATTTGCATACCGCAATCATTAACATAATAGGCTTTTTCTACTTTAAATCCGGCCCTCTTAAAAACATTTCCAAGAACATCTCCAAACGGCCCTCCTCTTGCGTTGCCGACAGTTAAAGGACCAGTAGGATTTGCTGAGATAAATTCAATCTGCACTTTTTTGTCCTTTCCAATCTTCAAATCCCCAAAATCTTTTTTAAGAATACTTCTTAATTCTTCTTGAATATCTTCTTTAAAAAGAAAAAAATTAATAAATCCAGGTCCAATAACTTCTATCCTTTCAAAAAGATCTTTCATTTCTTTTTCTATTGTCTTTGCTATTTGAATAGAATTCTGGCCTGTTTTCTTTGCCATTACCATCGCAATGTTTGTTGAAAAATCTCCGTAATCGCTTTTAAAAGAACGGTACAATTCAAAAACAGCTCCTGGATAAATCTTTTCTATTAATTTTTTTAATTCTTGACGCTTCATCATCTTTATTTTATCCTAATAAAACAAGTATGTCTAATCAAAATGAAACTTCATATAATTTCAAGCCGGTAAAAGAAGGCGAGCTTTACAGATCAGCACAGCCCAGTAGAGAGTTTTTCATATATCTGAAAGAGAAATATAAGATTAAAACAATCATAAATTTAAGAACAAAAGTAAATCAGTACGAAATGGAGTTTGCAAAAGAGAATAACATAAATCTTTTTAAAATTCCCCTTTTTCACTTTATTATAGGCCTTAATAGAAAAAATACTTTATTTTTCTTAAACTTATTTGAAAACAAAAACAATCTTCCAATACTAATTCATTGCCGGCAGGGAAAAGACAGAACAGGAGCAATGATAGCTTTATTCCGCCTCTTTCACCAAAAATGGAAATGGAAAGATGTGTATTCGGAAATGGAAGAAAACAAAGTCAGTCTCTTCTGGAGGCTTTCTATAAGAACAAAAAGATTATGGAAACTTTAGCTGAAAACAAAAAAGCATTATTTGACTACTATATTATAGAAGGAATTGAGGCTGGAATAGTTTTGAACGGACAGGAAGTAAAATCAATAAAAACAAAGAAGGCAAACCTGCTGGGATCTTATGCTGTTATAAAAAACGGAGAAGTTTTTTTACTTAATGCAAATATTCCTCCTTTTCAGCCCAAAAACATATTTTATGAATATAATCCTTTAAGAACAAGAAAGCTTCTTTTAAAAAAGAAAGAGATTCAGTACCTTACAAGCAAAATACAGCAAAAAGGATTGACTTTAGTACCATTAAAGATGTATACTAAGAAAGGAAAAATTAAGCTGGAAATTGCAATAGCTAAAGGAAAGGGAAGGGCAGATAAGAGAGAAACAATAAAAAAAAGAGATATTGAAAGTGAAATGCGAAGAGAGCTTCATATAAGGGGGTGAAAGGATTCGACAGGGATCATTAGCAGAAGCGGCAAGCCCAGTATTCTAAAAACTGGCTAAACTTTTAGAAAATTGATAAGTGTCAACTTATTCAAACAACCTGCTTTAGCTTACGCTTAATAGCAGCATTCTTTTTACTAATTCCTAATAGGTAAAAAAGAGTGTCATATTTTTAGGATAGATAATTATCCTTTCTCAGATAGTTGTTGAAAATTAGAAGAATAGGATTATTAGAATTTTGCCTGCTTTAAATCTAATTTTCCGAAAAAATAAAACAGGATACGCTTGTAGAGAGCTTTTAATAAGGTTTCTGGACGAGGGTTCAACTCTCTCCACCTCCACAAAAAAAATTGCAAAAAAGAATATTTATAAACAATAATATAAGGGCCGAAAAAGTAAGGGTAGTTGACGAAAAAGGAGAACAGGTCGGAATTTTAGAGTTGCAGGAAGCAGTTGATATAGCAAAAGAAAGAGGTTTTGATTTGGTTAAAATAACAGACAAAGTTGATCCTCCTGTGTGCAAAATAATGAATTACGGAAAGTATTTGTATAGTCAAGAGAAAAAAGAATCAAAAAAGAAGCCTGGCGGAGAAACAAAAGGGATAAGGTTGAGTTTCAACATATCTTCCCACGACATGAAAACAAGAATGTTGCAATGTGAAAGATTTTTTAAGCACGGACACAGAATAAGAATTGAAATGCGATTAAGAGGAAGAGAAAAAGCTCTTATCGACCATGCTAGAGAAAAAACAGAAAAATTTCTGGAAAGCTTAAAAGAAATAACCCCTTACAAAATTGAGAGAGAAATAAAGAAAGAATCGCGAGGACTTACAGTAATAATTTCAAAATTATGAAAACAAGAAAATCAATATCAAAAAGGTTTAAAATTACAAAAAACGGGAAAATTCAGAGAAAACTTATAGGTCAAGATCATTTTCGGTCAAAAAAAACAGGAAAGAAAAAAAGAAAAACCAGAAAATGGGTAGCGGTATCAAAACCAGAAGCGAAAAAAATAAAAAAAATAATTCATGGTTAGAGTAAAGCGCGGAAAAATTGCGCACAAAAGAAGAAAAAATATCCTAAAAGAAGCAAAGGGTTTCAGATGGGGAAGAAAATCAAAGTACAGGCAGGCAAAAGAAGCGTTATATCACGCCTGGTCTTATTCTTATAGAGACAGAAAAACAAAGAAAAGAGATTTTCGCAAATTATGGCAAATAAAAATATCAAGTGCTTGCAAGAAAAACAGTATTTCCTACAGCAAATTTATTTCCCTTCTTAAAAAAAGTAAAATTGAACTTAATCGAAAAATGCTTTCTCAGCTTTTGGAAAATTATCCAGAAATATTCCAAAAGATAATTAAAAAAGTAAATTGAAAAAGGTCTCCGTGAGAACGGAGACCTTTGCTAATACTCAGGGAAAATTCCTTTAAAACATCCTAAACAAAGATTTTCAGGTTTTATTGGATTTTTCCGCTTATTTTGAGATGAAATAATAGCTTCCTCAAACCCTTCAATAGAGTTAAAGCTCAAGCTTTCAAGGCCAAGCTTTTTTCTCATTTCTTCTTCTGAATGAGTAGAAGCCATAAGTTCTCCTCTTGAAGTAGAATCAAAAGGACAGGAATATTTCATCTTCGGACTTGCAATCCTAAGATGGACTTCTTTTGCTCCTGCTTTCTTTATCAAAAAGATTCTGGACAGAGTCTGATTGCCTTCAACAATTGAATCATCTACAATCAAGATCCTGTAATCATTTACTGCCCAGTTCATTATTAAAAGCTTATTTCTTGCTCTTTTGGCTCTTTGCAAAGAAGAAAGAGGAATGAAGCTTCTACCTCCAGCTTCAATATTGAAATCAAAAATACTTCTATACGGAACTTTTGAGGCAAAATGAAAGCCTTCAGCAGCAGTATTCCCAGACATAGGAATACCGGCAATGAAGTCAACACTAGGACAATCAGAGACAAGATTAATCCCGGCATTATATCGCGACAATCCTACTGGAATGTTTTCAATAATTGACGAAGGTCTGGCCCAGTATGCATATTCAAAGGAACAGATTATAAGGCCTGGAGAAAATATTTGGTCCAAACTTCGGAACCCGGTTGTTTCAATCTTGACTATTTCTCCTGGCTTAACGTCTCTAATCATTTTCATTCCAATATGTTCCAAAGAAATAGATTCAGAAGCAACAGCGCAACCTACTACCCCATCTTCAAAAAATCTTCCCAGAATCAATGGCCTGATGCCAAAAGTATCTCTGGCAGTAAAAATTCCTTCCCTAGAGAGCAAAATCAAACTAAAAGGCCCTTTAATAATCTGGTAAACTTTTTTAAGCCCATCTAAAATATCTTTCCCTTGACCAATCAATCTTATTAAAATTTCTGCATCTGTTCCTGAAAGATAAGGAAACTTTTCAAAAACCTCTTCTCTATTTATTATTTTCCCGTCGAAAACTAAAGAAAGAGGTCCCATCCTTGTTTCTTCAAGGGCAACTGGCTGAGGATCTCTTTGGCTTAAACAAGTAATAGCTGTTTGTGTTTCTTCTGTCTTATCTTTCAATAAGGGCGTAATTTTTCCTTTTCCGGAAACTGTCTCGATCTTATTTCCTTTTAAAATAGAAAATCCTGCCCATTCGTCTCCTCTATGCTGGAGAACGGATGATCCGCGCTTTAACTCTTCCAAACAGTCCTTGTCAAAGCAAACTCCAAATACTCCAGACATTTCCACCTCCTCTATTTTGTTTTCAAAGAGCAATTTTTTATCATTACCCCCTCTTCTTTAAGTAGCTCTATTTTTCTTTTTTGTCCAGAAACAAATCCTCCGATTTTCATATCTGATCTTATTACTCTATGACAAGGAATTTCCAAACTTTTATTCTTATTTAAAATATTTCCTACTGCCCTCCAGGCTTTTGGATAACCTGCTTTTCGAGCAACTTCTTTATAGCTTAAAACTTTTCCTTTTGGTATTTTTTTAACAACTTCATATACTTGTTCCTGAAAACAATTTTCTTTCATGAATTTATCTGCTTTCTTAAGAATTCTTTTTGAATTTTCAAAAGAGAGTAAATCAACAGCTTTTTGAAAGCTCAACCATTTGTATCCAATATGTTCAGAGGAAAGAATAATTTCTTTCCTCTCTGCTTCAGCTAAATAAAAAACAACTGTCTTTTGAATTGTTTCTTTATTTTTAAAAAAATATTTAATTGTTTCTTTGAATCCGCCTACTATTTTAATATTTTTCAGCCCTGTTTCTTCTTTTATCTCTCTCTTAGCTGTATTAAGCTCTTTTTCGTTTTTCTCAATATGGCCTTTAGAAAAATCCCAATAATTTCTTCTTGTCCGAGAACCAAAAGGATAATGCAAAAGAAGATATTTTATTCCTTTATTTTTTATGAAAATTACAGCTCCTGCTGATTTTTCTTTTTTCATCTTATTTTTCAAATTTAAAATCGTCTTTTTGAAGACATAATAGATATTAGTTTATTATTTTCTAGTTTCGTCAAAAATATCTTTAAAGCTAAAATGCAAACCATGATTAAATACTCCGCGAATATCTTTTCTTAAAAATAAAAGAAAAGAAGCACCAACTAAACCAAAAATACCAACTACAATAAAGACAGGATTAAAACCAAATCTGGTTACTGCCCACCCTCCAATAGCTCCAAAAATACCGATTCCAAATCCTACTGAAGTAGCATCTATCCCCCATTCTGTAGATTCTCTTCCCTTATCAATGTGTCTTGTAAAAATAGCTGCCCATCCAGACGAAGTCATCGCCATGCCAACAGCATAAACTGCCTGTAAAAGGTAAATGTGTATTGGCAAAGAAGCAAAAACAAAACCAAAAGGAACCAATGCTGCAATGAAAAGACCTACTACTAAAAACAAATAATCATCTTTTTCTCCGGGGCAAGTATCTAAAAAAATTCCAATAGGAATTCTTAAAAATGACCTGAATATCCAGTAAACAGCAGCTGCCATTCCAACTATAAAGACCGAACCTCCTTCAATTTTTTCAATAATAAAAACAGCAAAGATTGGAGTAATTAATCCCCAGCTAGACCAAAAAACTAAATCGCTTATAATCAGGTATTTAATGATGCGGTTAACTTTAAGTCCAAGCATTACCTTATTTTAGAACATTAAAAGATTAAAATCCATTATGATTCCCATTATTAATTAAACTGTCAATTTTCTTAAACAAAATAGCTCCAAGCAGTTTTGTTCCCATTCTAAAGAAAAAGAATATTCCAATCAGTGCCACAATCATTTCTGCTCCTCTTATAACCATAGTAAATACAGGAACAATAGAAACGTTTAATCCTAAAGCGTTAAAAATAAAGGCTTGAAAAGCTTCATGTATACCCAAAGCAGCAGGGATAGGAATAGCTAAAGATAAATATGAAAAGCTAAGAATAGACAAAGAATACAAAAAATTTAGTCCTTTCCCCAAGCAAAGAAGCAAAAACCAGACCCTTGTCAGTGCCAGTCCAGATTTCAGAAACGATAGCAGTATTGCTTTCCAAAAGGAGCTTTTTTTCAGATTAAAAAACTTAAAAAACTCTTTTTCTGTTTCAAAGGGTTCTTCATTCTTTAATCCAGGATTAAAAAACTTCCAAAAAGCTTTAACAATACTCTGCTTTTTAAAAGTTTTAACATAAAAAAAAGTAACTCCAGCTAAAAAAACAACAATTGCTGTTCCTAAAATTATTTCTAGAGACCCTAATGGAAAACTTTTCGAAAACAAGAATGTAATTCCTCCCAAGATAACCAGCAAGTAAACAGTAAACTCAATAATTCTATCAATGACTACTGATGCCATTGCTTTGTTCCAGGGAATAGAGTGTTTTTTCTTGAGAAGGTAGGCCTTAAAAGTTTCCCCTCCAAATAGTAATATAGGAGCAAAAAAAGTAATTGAAAAACCAGCCAAATAAATCCGGAATAAAGATAAAAACGGAACATTCTTTCCTTGGTTATGTAAAATTTCTTTCCACCTTAGTCCTCCAATTATTAATATTAAAACACTTAAAACAACAATTATCAGACCTTCCCATCCGCTAAAAGCAATAAATGTCAATTTAACTTCCTGCCATCCAATAAAATTGACAATCCAAATTAAAATTGCTAAACCAATTACTAATGAAGATAAAAAGAGTATAATCTTTTTCATAACTGATCTTTATTTTACATTACCCATACGTAAAAGTAAACACAATCCTTGACAAAACGAAAATAAGGAGTATAATATTGTTATAAAGTTCTTTAAAGTTTGTTATTCTTCAGTCTTTTGAGAATCTGCCTCTGTCACCTCCTTTTGAGGTCCCCAATTAGTTCTTTAACAAAACTCGGGGATAATGGCTTTATGCCCAAAAGGTTCTCATAAGACTGAACGATACAAATTAAAGGAGGATTTCAGAAAGTGGGAAATCGTAATGATGGAGGAACTTACCACAGGTACTTGTCACACCAAGCTGCTATAGATGGCAAGCTTGGTAGCAAGATTATCAGAGAAGCCCGTGAGAACGAGAAAAAAATCGCAGGCTTCTCTGACTCTGACAAAAAGGAGGAAAAGAAATAAACAAGTGAAGGGCCCTTACTCATCTAAGTAAGGGCTCTAATAATTTCCTTATTCTAATATTAGAATAATGTTTTTTGCCTTAATCTTGGCTTCTTTTTTTTACCAGAAACACTGATCTTCCCAAAGACCCCGTCAAATCCGGGCTCAATGTTTATTTTCCCCTCCCTTGCGCTAATAATTGCTTTGGCAATTCCTTTGGAACTTGCTGTTTCCAAATCAGAAAATGATGTTTCTAATAAGATTTTAAATTCTGAACCTATTTTTTCAATCAAACTGTCGTATTCTTTCTTAACTTTTTTTGAGTTCGGTCCTACTTTTAAAACCTCAGCAATTAATTCTTGCAAAGGAATTAAACTCTTGAAAGGAACTGCCTTGACTGGTTTAAATCCTTCCGGCTTATCGGAAAGATCCTCTACCCTGTTTAAAACTCCAATAGTCAATGGCTTCTGGCAAACAGGACAAACATTGTTGTACTTTCTTGATTCTGAAGGAGATAATGAAACCTCACAATTCCTGTGTCCGTCATAATAATACTTTCCTTCTTGAGGATAAAACTCAATAGTGGAAAGTAATTTAAGTTTTCCTTTAGATCCTTTTATTGCTTCTGCAATATTGTTATAGCTTAATTTATCTCCTTCAAATACAGTAGCTTCTCTTCCCAGCTTCTTAGGAGAATGAGCATCAGAACTTGAAATTAAAGTTCTACTCCTTCCGTCAGCCATTCTCCAGAGCATTGAAGGATTTGCCGAAAGACCTGTTTCCAAACCATAAATATATTTTGAATAATCTCCGAAACATTCCTGGATTGAATCAAATCCAGATTTTGATCCAAAAACTCCAAACCATGGCGTTAGTACGTGAGCTGGAATAATCAAACAATCTTTAGAAATATTTAAAACAATCTTTGCCAACTCTTCAGCGTCTAATCCTAAAATCGGTCTGCCATCAGAAGATAGATTGCCTATTTTCCCCAAAGAATTGTTTATCTTTTCTACTATTTCAAAAGAGGGAGCAAAAACAAGAGTATGGACTTTCCTTACTTTTCCTTTTCTGGAGTAGATAGACGATATCTCTGACGTTAAAATAAACCTTAAATCAGAGTTTCTGAGCTTAAAAAGGCCATTTTCTGGCTTTAATTTTGCTTTTAAATTCTTAAACCATTCTGGATGGGTAAAATCTCCTGTTCCTAAAACATCTATACCTTTAATTTTGGCAAATTGGCTAATATGATCCAAATCCATATCCTTGGAAGTGGCTCTGGAATATTTGGAATGCAAATGAAAATCAGCAACGTATTTCATGGTTTTTAATTACTTCAAAATAATCCTTGTCGTCAAAACAAGCACATTTGATATTTTCTTGAGGAATGCCAGTTCTTTTGCTTAAAGCTATCTTATAGAGAAAAACTTGATTGTCAGAGCTTTTTTTATTGTATCTTGCTCCTGGCTTGTAATCAAGAATAAGGATTTTGCCCTTTTTAATTTGTAAGATATCAATGTGTCCTGAAAGCGCATTCTTTAGCTTTAATTCCGGAGCTTCGCTAGGATAAATATAAACAGGAACCTCAACAGCTATAGTTTGATTGTCATTAATAAGCATAAAGTTTTGAACGATTGGATGCCTTTCCCTGTTGTTTTTTGCCAAACATAAAGCAAGTTCTGTCAAAGATAAGGCAATATTATTTTCATCTCTTATTCTTTCAAAAGAAGCATTCGGAACAACTGAATTAGAACATCTAGGCCCTTCCATAAATAATTGTTCTGGGCAATTATTGTAAACATTCCAAAGATATTCTTTGATTCCAGGAAGACCCTTAGAAAACTTATTCAGTTTTAAACAATGAAACTTAAAAAGATATTCTTGCTGATGGTAAAACAACTTTTCCTTTATTGTGTTTTCTGGAAGAAATGTAAACTTTTTTCTGTGTTCTGAAAAAGAACAAACATCTTTATAGCAATCTATCATGGAAAAAAGTTCTTCTTCTAAAATGTCTTTTCTAAATTCTGTTTTTATTTTTTCTCTGATATCGCCAAAAGTAAAACCTGAATTATATAGAAGAAGTGCATTTAAAGCAATTGGAGAACAATAGCTCTCATTTGGACTATTAATTATATTGTTATTTAAAAAAAGATTTCTCATAAAAATAAAAAAACATCTCCAAGTAAGTAATCTTACTAGAGCTTAATATTATAATCCTCCGACCATTTGAGGCAAATGTCCAATTAAGTACCAGACAATTAAAGCAAAAACTGTGATAGCAATAATAATGTCAAATTTGTTCATAGTTTTAATATCTTAGCCAATAATATAATAATCCAAAATATTCATGAAAGCAAAGGTCACTTTTCCTTAAGTTCCTTGGATCGGGAAAAAAATCAAACAAGCTGTAATCACTTTCTTTCAGAAAGTCGCCTGGAGCTGGAATAGGAGACATTCCCTGCTTTTTAAAAATATACATCGACCTTGGCAGGTGATAAGCCGATGTTGTTAATATAAAAGAAGATTGTTTAATTATCTTTTCCACTTCAACGGCTGCCTGGTAAGTGTTTTTTGAATTCTGCTCTAAAATAATATCTTCGGAAGGAACATTTAGAGTTTGAATAAACTTGGAGATTTCTTCTCCCGGTTTTCGCGATGAAGAAATAGGATTAGAGCCAGAAATAATAATCTTCGGTTTTTTCTCCATTTTAAAATAAATCTTAACTGCTTCAAGGGCTCTATATAAAGAAGGTTCAGTCAATTTGCTCGGGAAGGACATCTCTCCTTCTTTTACCCCGGAAATAAGAAGAACAATGTTTTCTGCTTCTTCCTGAGAATTATAAGCTTGATATTTATTTTCTAACGGAGAAAGAATAAAATCTGCTACAGGAGTAATTGAAAAAAGATAAAAAGCGATTAAACTAATAATAATTAAAACTCTCCCTGCTTTTTTTTTAAAAAGAATTGCTCCTATTGCTAATAAAATAAAAAGAAATGCACTCGGGCATAAAAATATTTGAAAAAACTTAAAAGCAATCATATCAAAAGTCATTTTTTGAATTAATAAGTTTATTTCTACCAGCTAAAACCAACTGAAGAGCAACTTGAAGTTGCAGATTAGTAAAAAAATCCATAGATAATAGATTGCTTCTGTCTCAATCTACAGCTTATATACTTTATATCCTTCTCTTACTTTTTTTTCAATCTTCAAACCAACCGAATCATTCTTCTTTGCTTTTTTAACTTTTTGATGCTCGGATTCCATTGATCCTACGATTTGAGTAAAGTCTGTTTCTCCCCCCTCAACCCTAATAGTATCTCCTTCTTTCAACTCTCCAGAAAGATTAATTACAGCTACTCCAATATTCCCATAATAATGGTTTATTTTACCTATTAGTTTTCCTTCTTCCATAAAATTATGTTTTAAATTTTCCGACCTTTAAGTATTTTGACTATCTTTTGAACCAATTTTTTGGGATCAGATTCATAAATGATTCTTGCTCCTCTTCGGTGAGGTTTTATTATAAAACGCTTGATAAGATCTGCTGTTCCTCCTGATTTAGTAAGAACTCCTATTAATTTTTTGCCTTCAAAGGCAATAGTAAATTCATTAAGGGTTCCCATTCTCCCGCAACAAATTATGACAGCGTCAGCAGCTCTGGTCATTAACAGATTTCTTCCTGAATAATCAAAGCCAGTGTATACTATAACATCAAAGTGTTTCACTGGAAGTTTATATACCTTTCTATGAGCAGCTTCAGAAGCTGCCGGAGAAAAGCCAATACTGATTCCTCCCTTTTCTTTGCATCCCTGAGCAGCAAAATATGGAGCTCCAATGGTTGCTCCAGTGATCAAAACGCATTCCTGACGGGCAATTTCCCTTCCAACCTCTCTTGATAATTCTTTTATATTCTTTACGCAATGATTTACTCTAGAAGCACCGCTAACAGCAATCTTATATTTTTTCTTATATGTATCTTTCATATTCTTTAATTTTACCATAAAAAGAACAGAGAGCAAACTACAGTGCCCTCACCCTGATTCGAACAGGGATCTCAACCTCCGGAGGGTTACGCTCTATCCAATTAAACTATGAGGGCTATATATATTATATATACTAAAGGGAAAAGAAGCCAATTACGACTTCTTCTTGGGGGAAAGAATGGCATAAGCTTTTCTTCGAAATGCTTTTTTTAATACAGGATAGATACAAAGATCATCCTCACATAGAACAGGCTTTCCGTCTATCCTTATCTTCCGAGCTTCTTTCATTTTCCCTTCTTTGTCAAAATAAAAACAAACTTCGAATCCTCCTCCTTGAAGAAAGACACTTTTAGCTCTTCCATCACTCTCTCGAGGTACTTTTATTACTTTTACTTCTATCAAGCTTCACCTCCTTGTTTTCTATCTATACCCCATTTTACTCTTTTTGTCAAGGATTAGATAAATATTCTTTCCTAAAAAACCTTTTTCTTTTATATTAAAACCAGATTCTTTAGCAGTTTTTTCCAATTCTTTTACTGTAAAACAATGGATATATCTCTGATAAACGTTTCCCCAGGGAATAAAAACATCTTTGAAATCTAGTTTTGTTTTTCCAAACATCTTCAGTAGAGCATATTTAAAAACCAGTTTAAAAGAAATATTCCAGACAGTTAATATGAAAAATCCGTTTGGTTTTAAAACTCTTTTTGCTTCCTTAAAAAACCTAATCCTCAATTCTTTAGAAGGAATATGGTGTAAAACAGCTATGCTGTAAATCTTGTCAAAAGAGCTTTCCGGAAAAGGAATATTTAAGACATCCCCTTCTTGGAAATCTGCTTCAGGATATTTTTCTTTAGCAATTTCAATTAAGTTTTTAGAATTATCAATGCCGTAATACTCTATATCCTTGAAAATCTGCAGCATTCTCCCGTTTCCGCAGCCAAGATCTAAAAGTTTATCTCCTTTTGTGATATATTTAGCTAATGGTTCTAATTCTTTCCAAACAAAGCTGCGGGTATTTGAAAACTCTTGAGAAATACGGTTGTAGTTTTCCTTGGTCTGATCTAATAAATATTGAGCATAATTTTTATCCATGGACGCTTGTGAATTAATAATTAAAGAATTGATAAAAAGCAAAGCTGAAAATTCGGCTGATTTGTCTTTAACTAAAAAGAAAATAGCCAAAAGAACAGCAACCCTTTGTCCTTCAAATACTTGTCTATTAAAAGTTTATCATGAATTAGTTAAAGCAAAAAGAATAAAACCATCAAAAAGGATTGAAAGGCTTCTTATTACAAGGCCAGTGAGATCTCTTTCTGGGATTATTAATGTTTCTGTTTTGACAAAACCTTATCCCTGCCCAGGCAAATGTGTTTTCTGTCCAGCTCAAAAAGGAGTTCCTAAGAGCTACTTAGATAATGAGCCGGCCGTAATGAGAGCCATTGAGAATAAATATCATCCTTACAAGCAAGTACAAAACAGGTTAACGGCATTAAAAGCAAACGGGCATCCGATAGATAAAATTGAAATAAGAATAATTGGAGGGACATGGTCATATTATCCCAAAACATATAGAGAGTGGTTTATAAAAGAGTGTTTTAGAGCTGGCAATGAATTTAAAGGAAAAAAAATAGAACAATCCCTTAATGAAGCACAAAAGAGAAATGAAAAAGCAAAATGCAGAATAGTAGGATTGTCTGTTGAAACAAGGCCAGATTTTATCAATGATTTGGAGATAAAGCATTTAAGGAAAATAGGAGCCACAATGGTTGAGTTGGGAGTACAAACAATTTACAACAAAGTATTAATCCTGAATAAAAGAGAAAAAAGTATAGACCAGACAATAAGAGCAACAAGACTTTTAAAAGATGCCGGATTTAAGGTTCTTTACCAAATGATGCCGAACCTTCCTGGATCAAGTATAAAAATGGATGAAGAAGTGTTTAAACAACTTTTCGAGAATCCTGATTTTAAGCCAGATTTGCTGAAAATCTATCCCACAGCGATAATAAAAGGAACTGTTCTTTATAAGTGGTGGAAAAATAAAAAATACAAGCCGTACTCAAAAGAACAATTAATAAAATTAATAAAGTCAATAAAAAAGATTATTCCCTATTATGTAAGAATCCAAAGAATTACAAGAGATATTCCTTCTAAAAGCATTATGGCCGGACCGGCTAAAATATCTAATTTAAGACAAGTTGTCTCTATTCAAATGGAAAAAGAAGGATGGTCCTGCAAGTGTATCAGGTGCAGACAAGCAAAAGAGATGTCCAAAGAAAAACTCTTCCTTTTAAGAGAGGATTATGAAGCATCAAAAGGAAAAGAAATATTTCTCAGCTTTGAAGATAAAAAAAGAAAACATCTTTACGGTATACTCAGACTCAGAATTATTTCCAATAAAAAAGCTATTATCAGGCAGGTCCATACTTACGGGTTTTTACTTCCTGTTTTCGGAAAAAACACTCTTGATTCTCCACAGCACAAAGGACTTGGGAAAAAACTCATTAAAGAAGCAGAACAGATAGCTAAAAAAGAGTTTAAAGTAAAAAAAATCTCTGTTATCTCCGGAATCGGAGTCAGAGAATATTTCAGGAAACTAGGATATAGACTAAGAAATACTTACATGGTTAAGACTTTTTGACTTCTTAGATATAAAACTGCTTGGGGTTCGAAAAGCAGTCTTTCCTTTTTTAGCTTTTTTAGAAGAATATTTTTTCATTTTCTGGAAATCCTGGTTAAACCAGAACAGGGAACTATTTCAATTCCTGCTTTTTCCAGCTCGTCTAAGAATAAATTCACTCCCAAAGAATCAGAAGACATGTGCCCGGCAATAACCACGTTAATATTAGATTCTTCTGCTTCTTTTTTGTGTTCTTCGGAAATATGCATTCCTACTATTGTTCCTATTCCCGCTTGAGACATTCTTCCATAAAGTTTTGGAGATCCTTCTGTACCTCCTGTAATTTCAGTAAGAGCAATTTTCCCACATCTGTTTTCCGGAGAACCAACAAATATTTTTGGTCCAGTCCCAATTTTTACAGCCTCTTGATATTCCGGAATCTCTTTGAGTAAATTAATTAAATCTTCAATTCTTTCCGGCTTTTTCTCATCAATCAACTTCTTTAAAAAGCTTGCTGCAAGATTATCGCACGGAGTATGCGAATTAATCAAACTAGTTTTTAGGAGTTTTGCGGCATCAATTGTTCTTTGATGATTTAATCCGTTTGTTCCACGAGCCACTTCTTCTATTCTCGGTTTCATTAATCCTTCGGCAATGTTTATTGGCACTCCATAAAAGCTCAAAACATCAGCCTGGAGCTCCATAACATCAGCTAAGTGGCTTAATCCCCTCCCAATAGGGTGATGAGCAATAATTAAATCAATATTTCCAATTTCTTTTGCCATTAAAATTTCAGCTGGGTCAATATCAATTCCAACTAAAACCTTTTTAATTTCTTTGTCGTCGGCAATATTATATATTCTTGAATCCAAGTATGGATTTTCTAAGGATTCCAAATCAAAATCCTTTTTTTCTTTTTCCGGAAGTTTTTCGTAATTTGTTTTTCTCCTTTCTAAAAGCCTTGCAATTTCCTTTTCTTCTCTGAAATCAGCTTTTATCCCCAGCTTTATTGCCAGATTGTATATTTCTTTTACTCTCATAGTATTTTTCATTTAATTTATTAAGTAAATCCTGCCTTTTCTTTACATCAAAGATAGTATTATTAATTCTTGATTTCTCTTTCCTTATATTCTTTCTTATTCCTTTGGGAAGTTTTTTCATAAAATTAAATTACCTTTTAATCTTAACGGTTTTATTGCTTTTTGTCCAGCAGTACTATATTCTAATTTAAAAATATAATCCTTTAAATAAAACTGCTTTAAGGATTCATCGCCTTTTCAATCTCCTCTTTCGCAATCTTTCTGTCGTCCCAGGGAATCTTTTCCCCATTAGAAACACACATCCAGGGCTCAGAACCTTTCCCAGTAATTATTATAGTATCTTCCTGTTTTGCAGATTGTATCGCTTTTTTAATAGCTTCTCTTCTGTCTAATATCTTTACTGCTTCTTTTCCAATCCCTTTTTCAATCTGTTTAAGTATCTCTTCTTCATTTTCGTCATAAGGATCTTCGTTGGTTAAAATAATCTGGTCGCAGTATCTCCCAGCTATTTCTCCAAGCTTTGGCCTTTTCCATTTATCTCTCCCTCCGCCGCAAGAACCTAAAACACATATCATTCTTCCTTCTCCTTTCACAGAGCTATATACTTTTTCCAGAGCATCGGGAGTGTGAGCATAATCAACAATTACCTTAAAAGGATCTTTAATGATAATTTCCATCCTCCCGGAAACTTCCTTGATTTTCTCTAACGCTTTTTTGCAATTCTCCAAGCTAACTCCTTGAGATAATCCAATGCAAGTTGAACCTAAAGCGTTGGAAATATTGAATTTGCCTAATAGATTTAAATTAAACTTTTCTTCTTTGTCTGCAATAACTTCTATCCCTTCATGTTCCTTTCCTTCTATAGTATATCCATATTTCTTTTTTGCTGGGAATCCCAAGAAATATTCCGCATTTTGGTCATCTATATTAACAATATGAATTCCTTTTACTGCCTTAAAAAGATTACCCTTCGCTCTCATATAATTCTCAAATCCTTTGTGGCTTTCAATATGTTCCGGAGTCAAATTTGTTATCAAGGCAATATCAAAATTAATAAACCTGTGTCTGTGTTGAGCAATACCCTGAGAAGTAACCTCTAAAACAGCATATTGACATCCTTTATTAACTGCTTGTCTCAAAAACCTCTGGATTTTAAAACGTCCCGGCATTGTCATTTTCAATGTATTCGGCCATTCTTTCTCTCCTATCTTAAATTTAATAGAAGAGATAGAACAAACCTTATATCCTGCTTGCTCTAAAATTTCCGATGTCATCTGCACGACGGTTGATTTTCCATTTGTTCCAGTAATTCCAATAACTTTTATTCTTTTACTGAAAGAAGGGAAAAAATATAAAAGAGCTCCCAAAAAAGCCAGTAAAAAATGATACCAGCTAATCAAAAAATATGGAATAAATTTTTTAATTGCTTCTTTCACTTCTTTAATATCTTTAAAGCTTCCATAATTCTTTCTTCAGAAGTTTTTGCTTCTTCTGGAAGACTTAAAAGAGTCTGTTTTGCTCTTGTTTTTGAAAATCCGAAAGATACTAAAGCATCTAAGGCTTCATCAATAACATCCTCTTTTTTTGAAATCTCTCTTATTTTCCCGGTAAGCTCTAAAAGTATTTTTTGCATCTTTTTCTTTCCTATTCCTTTTACTTCCAGATAAAAGTTTTCCTCTTCCATTTTCTTCTTTAATTCTTCAAGGGAACCGAAAGAAGACAAATCCAAAGAAGTTTTTGGCCCTATGCCGGAAATTTCATTTAGAGTTTCAAAAAGCTCCAGCTCTTTTTTAGATAAAAATCCATAAAGCTCAATTGTATTTTCTTTAAGGCATAAAAATGTATAGACCTGGGTAACAATACCGATATTCAGTCCTTTAAGGTTTTCAGGAGAACAAAAAATCTTAAACCCAATTCCTTGGTTTTCCAAAATAAGGTACTTGTCTTCTTTTTCTATAATTTTTCCTTTTAAATAATTAATCATTAATTTATTGTACCATTTTTGGATTTTTTAAAAAAGAAGGAGAGTTAATATTTTCTCTTGATAAAATATTGATTTTCTGCTATTATAAATAAATGCCAATAATAAAAGCAGCAAAAAAATCTCTTCGCCAAAATAAAAGAAGAAGATCAAATAATTTGTTTCATAAAAACCAAGTAAAACGTCTTATTAAAGAGATAAGAACTTTAGTTTTGGAACAAAAAACAAAAGAAGCAAAAGAGCTTCTTTCTAAGACATATAAGGCCCTGGATAAAGCAGCAAAGACTAAGGCAATAAAAAACAACACTGTCAAAAGAAGAAAATCAAGATTAACCAAACTGATAAACAAGCATTAGACTTCTGCTATTAAAAGATCTAGAGCTGCTATTGGGTCTACTTTCCCTGTTTTAATATCAAAATCTATCTGGAAGAGTTTCCAATAGATTTTTTTTAATTCTTCTAAACTAAACTCTTTTGAAAGCATTATAGCTTTTTTGGCTGGAAAGAAACTAATATTAGCTTCTTTCCTTAGTCTATCTATATTATTATCTCCTAAATCTTTGGCTGCAAGAATATTTTTAAATTGAAATCTTATCATAGAAAAAAGCATTAAAGCCGGTTCTCCTCCTTCTAAATATTTATGAGCAAGAGAAAGGGCTCTCTTTTTATCTTTAGAAGCAATAGCGTCAATTACTTGGAAAATTCCAACTTCTATTTTCGGTTTTATAAAAAGATTAATATCTTCTTCACAAACTATTCCTTCTTTTTTATAACTTGATATTTTTTTAATTTCGTTTGAAAGCAACCACAAATTATTCCCAATTAAATCTATTATTTTCCTTAGGGCAAATTCCTCTATTGAAACCCCGTGTTTTTTGAATTCTCTTTCTGCCCAGTTTAAGAGTACCTTTCCTTCTAAGAGCTTAAATTCTTGGCTTTTGGCATTCTTTTCAAAAAAATTAAAAAGTTTTCCTTTTTTCACTGGCCCCTCTTCGTAAAATAAAATCGTGTCTTTTGTTTCCAAAAATCTTTTGCTTTCTTTTAAAAACATTTCTTGGAAAATATTATTTGAAAAAACGTTATTAATAATTATTAACTTTTTTTCTGAGAAGATTGATCCCTGGGAAACAATGTCTTTAAAGTCGTTAAAATCTAAATTTTCGGCATTAAAACTCTCAAAAGAAGCCTTACTCTTATAAAGCTTTTTATATTCTTCAATTATCTCTTTAAGTTTTAGCTTAGATCTGTAATCGTCCTGTCCGTAAAGGAAAATAATCATAGTTTTATAGAGAAGAGATAGAATTCCCTTCTTTGTTTTCTTTCCTTTGTCTTTTTTAAAAAACTTTTGGAATCTTTTAAAATCAAACTAAACTCAAAAAGGTTCTTCTCGGAACCTTTAATCTTAATTCCCTTATTAAGGTTTTCACCTCAGGGATCTTGAACATAACTCTTTCTATTTTAAGACTTCTTTTATTTTTTCAACTATTTCTCCTGGTGTAAAATGAGCTTTAATCAAATAATCAGTTGCTCCTAATTTTATTCCTTTTTCAATCTCTTCTTTCTGTCCGAGATTTGAAAGAATTATTACTGGTATAGAAGAAACCGCCGAATCCTTTTTTATTCTTGCCAATACCTCAAAACCATCTATGCCGGGTAGTATTAAATCCAATAAAATCAAATCTGGAGAAACATTTTTGGTTTTTATCACTCCTTCTTCTCCGTCTTTTGCTTGGACAATATGGTATCCTTCATCTCCTATTTTCTTAGAAATCAGCTCCCTTAAAAACTTATCATCCTCAATAATCAAGATTGTTTTTGCCATAGTTGTTTTTTTACTTTGTTAATTACTTCTTGGGGATCAAATTCTGTTTTAATCAGCCAATCTTTCGCTCCAAGTTTTTGAGCTCTGCTCAATTCTACTGGCTGCCCGGAGTTTGAAATAATAATTACTGGAATTCTTTTTAGATTTGGATCTTTCTGCATTTCTTCCATAACTTCAAATCCTCCCTTTCTAGGCATAATAATATCTAATAAAATAATATCTGGATTTATCTCTGCCATTACCTTTAACCCTTCTTCTCCGTCTTTTGCAACAAAAACTTCGTATCCTTCTTCTGTTAATTTTCTTCGTAGAAGATCAAGCATGATTTGCTCATCTTCTATTAAAAGTATTTTAGTCATATATTTATTATAACACTTCAGAGTTTTTCAACAAGCGTTTTCCACAGGGTAAAGTGAAATAAAAAGTGGTGCCATTTCCTTCTTTTGATTCAAACCAGATTTTTCCATTATGTGCTTCAATAATGTTTTTACTAATATAGAGACCCAGTCCCGTACCTCCTGTATCTACTCTCATTGCATTAGATCCCCGGAAAAATTTAGTAAAAACTCTTTCCTGTTGGATTTTTGGAATTCCGATTCCAGTGTCACTTATCTTGAACTCTATTCCCTCCTCACTATTTTTGAGGGAAATAATTATTTCCCCTCCAGGGCTCGTATAAATAAGAGCATTAGTTAAAAGGTTTTGAATAACCAACTCTATTTTTTCTTTATCTATTTTCACCTTAGGAAGTTTCTTTTCTGGTTTTTCAAATTTAAGTTTAATTTTTCTCTTCTGAATAATATCTTCAGAAGATGATATTGCAAGTTGAACTATTTCCTGAAAATCCGAAAGAACAGGATTAAAAAGATATTTTCCTTCTTCTATCCTAGTAATATTCAAAAGATCATTGATCAAATCTATCATTCTTTCATTTGATTGATAGGTCTTGCTAATATATTCTTTCTGTTCTTTAGTAATTTCTCCCAAATCTCCATCTAAAAGCATTTTCAGAGTCCATTTAATGGCTGAGAGAGGAGTCCTCAATTGATGAGCAGATAGAGAAACAAATTCTGTTTTTAGTTTTTCAATCGTCTTTTCTCTTGTGATATCATGGAGAATAACCAATATTCCTGTTTTCTCGTCTCCTTTTATTATAGAAATTGTGGAAACCTCTAAGGTTAAACTATCAAGAAGTAATTCTTTTTTAGATATTTCTTTAATTTCATTCCCTATGGTTTTAACTAAGAGATTAAGGTTTCCAAAAGATTCTAGTTCTGAAACAGATTTTCCAATCGTGTTTTGGTTTTTTATGTCAAAAAGTTTTTCTGCTTGAGGATTAATTAAAGAAAGTTTGTTTTCTTTATCAAAAAATAGAAGTCCATCGCTAAAATTAGTAATAATTGATAAAGTTTTATCTTTTTCTCCTTCAGCTATTTTTCGGGCATCTTCTACATCTTCCAATGTACCCATTAGAGCAATCCTGGATTCTTCTAATTCTTTAGTTCTTCTTTTTACTTTTTCTTCAAGACTTCGAGCCAACTCATTCAAAGCCCTAGTTCTTGCTTTTGTCCTTATTGCTAAAATTACTTCCACTTCTTCGTAAGCTTTTTTGAGATCGTTTACTTTTCTCTGATAAAAAATAAACAAAAGAATAATAAGAAATATTAAAAAAATATTTAAATAAAAATTATAAGAAAACATTAAAAATGATAAAATCTATTTTTTTATTAAAACAAAGTTTTCTGATAAAC